>Ga0209581_1000318_pt1:2500-123407 | contig 123407 bp, 110 predicted proteins | sample Coa_R2_FD_187160 | JGI IMG/M metagenome (GOLD analysis project Ga0209581, IMG submission 187160) | Surface soil microbial communities from Centralia Pennsylvania, which are recovering from an underground coalmine fire - Coalmine... | ecosystem: Environmental > Terrestrial > Soil >...
ACCGGCGGCAATAGCTGGACTGAGCGCACGCTGGTCGTAAAGAAAGGCGACACCATCGCGACGCTTCTGCGCAGCATCGGCGCGGAACCGAGCGATCTAAAGGGATTGCTCGCTTCTTTCGGTCCATACGGGAAGGATAATGGCCTTAAGGAAGGCCAGCGCGTGCGCATTCTGCTTGCGCCGGGGCCGAACGGCGAAGCGACTCCGCTACGCGTGAGCATTTTCAGCGATCAGGCGCATGAAGCCTCTGTCGCTCTTTCCGATAACGGCCACTATGTCGCCGTCGAAGACCCGCACGATTCCACCTTCGCGAAGCTCGCCGACGAAGATGACGGCGACGAAGGCAAAGGCATTCGCCTCTATCAGAGCATTTACGAAACGGCGCTCAAGAACCAGGTGCCGGCACCGATGATCGACAGCATTATCCGTATCTTCTCTTTCGATATCGACATGCAGCGCCGTGTGCGTGCCGGCGATTCGGTCGACATTTTGTATGCCGACGACAACGCCGGTCAGGGCGATGTGCTCTATGCCTCGATCAGCGTCGGCGGCGAGCCGCGGCGATACTATCGGTTCCAGACCGACGACGACGGCATTACTGACTACTACGACGAAGCCGGAAAAAGCGCGAAGAAGTTCCTCGTCCGCAAGCCGCTCGCAGGCGGCATTTTCCGGTCAGGCTTCGGCGCGCGCAATCATCCGCTCCTCGGTTTCACGCGCATGCATACCGGCGTCGACTGGGCGGACGACATAGGTACGCCGGTATTTGCCGCAGGCAACGGCACCGTGATCGATGCCGACTGGAAGGGCGGCTACGGTCGCCATCTCGAAATTCAGCATCTGAATGGTTACGTCACGACCTATTCGCACTTGTCCGGCTACGCGCGCGGGATCGAGCCGGGGGTCAAGGTCCGTCAGGGACAAATCATAGGCTACATCGGAAACACCGGCCTCTCGACCGGACCGCATCTTCACTACGAAGTGAAAATCAACGGCACCTTCGTCGATCCGATGCGCATCAAGCTGCCGCGCGGCCGCGAACTCGACGGGACGATTCTCGCGCAATTCGAGCGCGAACGGGCACGCATCGATCGCATCCTCGGCAACTCGCCGAACGCGCCGCGAACCGCGCAACTCTCCGTCAATCAATAAAGACCGCGTTTACGCTGCGCGCTCCTTCACGGCCGCCGCACTGAAGGTAAGTTCGCCTTTCGACAAGCCGACCTTGATGCGCTCACCGTCCTTGATTTCGCCCGACAGAATCTTCCCCGCGAGCGGATCCTGCAGATCCTTCTGGATAACGCGCTTCAGCGGGCGTGCGCCATATGCAGGGTCGTAACCGAGCGTCGCCAGGAAATCCCGTGCCTCGGGCGAAAGTTCGAGTATAATCTTGCGCTCATCCAGGAGCTTCTGCAGCCGCGCAACCTGGATATCGACAATCGCACCCATCTGATCGCGCCGCAGACGGTGGAAAAGAATGATTTCGTCCACGCGGTTCAGGAATTCGGGCCGGAAATTCGCGCGCACAAGACTCATCACCTGATCGCGCACTTTTTCCACGTCCTCGTTCTCGCCAAGCCCGACGAGAAGATCGGCGCCGATATTCGACGTCATAACGATGAGCGTGTTGCGAAAATCGACCGTGCGGCCTTGCCCGTCGGTGAGCCGGCCCTCGTCGAGCACCTGCAGAAGCACGTTGAAGACGTCAGGGTGCGCTTTTTCGATTTCGTCGAACAGAATCACCTGATAGGGCCTGCGGCGCACGGCCTCGGTGAGCGACCCGCCCTCTTCGTAGCCGACGTAACCCGGCGGCGCGCCGATCAGGCGCGCGACCGAATGCTTCTCCATGTATTCTGACATGTCGATCCGCAGCAGCGCGTTCTCGTCGTCGAACAAAAAAGCCGCGAGCGCCTTCGTAAGCTCCGTCTTGCCGACGCCGGTAGGGCCGAGAAACATGAACGATCCGATCGGCCGGTTCGGATCCTGCAGGCCCGCACGCGCGCGTCGCACCGCGGTCGAAACGGCCTTCACCGCCTCTTCCTGGCCGATGACGCGTTTGCCGATCGTCTCCTCCATGCGAAGGAGCTTTTCCTTCTCTCCCTCCAGCATCCGCTCGACTGGAACACCGGTCCAGCGCGAGACGACCTGCGCGATATTGTCGGGCGTGACCGCCTCCTGGACCATCGCCGAGCCTTCCTTGCTTTCCATCGCGGCGAGCTTTTTTTCAAGCTCGGGGATTTTTCCATACATCAGTTCGCCCGCGCGCTGGTAGTTGCCCTTGCGCTGGACATTGGCGAGCTCGACGCGCGCGGCATCGAGTTCCGCCTTGAGTTGCTGGGCGCTCGAAAGCTTCGATTTTTCCGCCTGCCAGCGCTGTGTCAGCGCATTCGATTCTTCCTCGAGCGACGCGAGTTCTTTCGTGAGCCGCTTCAGCCGCTCCTTCGAGCCCGGATCGGCTTCCTTCTTGAGCGCTTGCTCCTCGATCTTTAGCTGCATAACGCGGCGGTCGATCTCGTCCAGTTCTTCCGGCTTGGAATCGACTTGCATCCGAAGCCGCGCCGCCGCCTCGTCGACAAGGTCGATCGCCTTGTCGGGCAAGAAGCGGTCGGTGATGTAGCGATTCGAGAGCGTCGCTGCGGCGACAAGCGCTGAATCCAGAATGCGAACGCCGTGATGGAGCTCATAGCGCTCCTTCAGCCCGCGCAAAATCGAGATCGTGTCCTCGACCGAGGGCTCGCTCACAAACACTGGCTGGAAACGCCGCGCGAGTGCTGCGTCTTTTTCGACATGCTTGCGGTACTCATCAAGTGTGGTCGCGCCGATGCAGTGCAATTCGCCGCGCGCAAGCGCAGGCTTCAGCAAGTTAGAAGCATCCATTGCACCGTCGGCTTTGCCGGCGCCGACGAGCGTATGCATCTCGTCAATGAACAGGATGATGCTGCCAGCAGCGGCCGTGATTTCCTGCAGCACGGCTTTCAAGCGTTCCTCGAACTCGCCGCGATATTTCGCGCCCGCGACCATCGCGCCGAGATCGAGCGCCAGGAGCCGCTTGTCTTTCAGGCTCTCCGGAACATCGCCGTTCACGATACGGTTCGCGAGACCCTCGACAATCGCGGTCTTGCCGACGCCCGGCTCGCCGATCAGCACCGGATTGTTCTTCGTGCGGCGGGAAAGCACCTGGATCGTGCGTCGGATTTCATCGTCGCGTCCGATCACAGGATCGATTTTTCCAGTGCGCGCGGCCTCAGTAAGGTCGCGGGTGTAACGCTTCAGGGAATCGTAAGCACTTTCAGCCGTCGCTGAGTCGGCCGTGCGGCCTTTGCGCAAATCTTCAATCGCAGCGTTCAGCTTTTGTGGCGTGACGCCCGCGCGCGCGAGAATTTTTCCCGCATCGCTGTCTTTCTCGATTGCAAGCGCAAGCAGAAGACGTTCGACGGTGACGAAACTGTCGCCCGCTTTCTCGGCTGCCTTTTCGGCCGTATCGAACACGCGCGCGAGCGAAGGCTCGATATAGAGCTGGCCGGCGCCGCTGCCTTCCACCTTGGGGCGCTTTTTCAGCGCGGCTTCGACTTCCCGCAAAGCCTCACGTGAGCGCCCGCCCGAGCGGTCGATCAACCCTGCGGCGAGGCCCTCCGGATCGTCGAGCAGAACCTTCAGAAGATGTTCGGTGGCAAATTGCTGGTGTCCCTCGCGCAACGCGAGGGATTGCGCCGACTGCACGAAACCTCGTGCGCGCTCGGTATATTTTTCGAAATTCATCTTTCCTCCACAGCCTGCCCCTGCCGTCCATAAAGCCCGGCAAGGCCATCTGAATGTGAAGTTGAAATAAGTATTGGCCGAACGGAGTGAAAGGGCTAGCCCGCTCTTTTTTGCTGCGTTAACTGTGCCGAATTCCGTATAATTCGATCCACACTATGTCCCAGCAAGGCCGCGTCCTCTCCCTCTATCGCTATCCCGTGAAAGGCCTCTCCGGCGAGCGGCTCTCGGCAGCCAAGCTTGGCCCCTGCGAGACCTTCCCGAATGACCGCGCCTACGCGCTCGAGAACGGCCCTTCGGGCTTCGATCCCGCCGCGCCAAGCTGGCAGCCCAAGATCAAGTTTCTTTGCCTGATGCGAAACGCACGGCTTGCTTCGCTCGATACCTTATTCGACGACGCAAGCGAGACGCTCACGGTTCGGCGAGGGGGCGAAATTCTGCTCAAGGAAACCCTGGCGTCGGAAAAAGGCCGCAAGGCGGTCGAGCATTTCTTCGAGAATTTTATGGGCGACGAAAAACGAGGCCCGATCCGGCTATTGAAGGCGCCAGGTCACAGCTTCTCGGATCTTGCGAGAAAAGTCGTCTCGCTGATCAATCTTTCAACACTTGCCGAGCTCGAAAGCCGTCTCGGCGAGCCCGTTCACCCGTTGCGCTTTCGCGCCAACATCTATTTCGATGGCCTGCCGGCCTGGTCCGAGCACGACCTCGTCGGGCAAACACTGGAGATCGGCACCGCTTGCGCCAGGGTCATCAAATGCACGAGCCGCTGCGCCGCGACCGAGGTCAATCCGGAGACCGCACTGCGCGATATCCCGATCCCGGATATCCTTATGAAAAGCCGGGACAGTCTCGATCTCGGCATTTACGCGGAAATCGAAACCGCTGGAAAATTCGCCGAAGGCGACGCGCTGAAAATTATGCGCTGAGTTATTCGCCCGGCGTGCCTCCCTCTGCCGCTGGCGTTTCCGGCTGAGGTTGATCCGCCGCCGCCGGCGCAGCGGGCTGCTGGGGCGCCGCACCCTGCTGATTATCGCCCTGGTAGCCGCGGCTATCGCCTCCGCCGTGACGGAAGTGGCGGTTGCGATTGCGGCCAAAACGGTTGCGGTCGTTCCGGTTACCGCCCTGCTCGTTTCCGTCGTAGCCGTTGCCCGGCTGCTGTCCGCCGCCGGTGATAAAAGCTGGCAGGCCGCCCGTGTTTTGCGGCTGGCTGTTGTAGGAAGGTTGCGGCTGGTTCTGAGGCTGATTCTGCGGCCGGTGCTGTTGTACCGGCTGAACCGGCTGGCCGCCAGCATATGGCTGCGCGTTCGGATCGCCCGCGTCGCCTTCGCCGTCCTCCGCGTCGCCCTCCATATCGGGGCGCTGGTAGACCTGCGGCGGCTGGTTCGGATTCTGCTGCGCGTATTGCGCCTGCGCCGCGGCGATCAAACGGAAATAGTGCTCGGCGTGCTGAAGGTAACCTTCCGAGGAAATGGGATCGCCGGAAGACTGCGCGTCGCGCGCAAGCTGAATGTATTTCTCGGCGATATGATGCGCCGTACCGCGAATTTTCACATCCGGCCCGTTCGATTCGTAGACACGCGTGAGGGGGTTATGGCCGCGATTATTGTTGTTGCGATTGCGCCCGCGCATCCGCTTCTGCTGATTGTGGTGATGTCCGTTTCTCATTTTCCTCACGTCTCTCCGTTAAACGGCAGGAACGCCCGCTTGTAGATCCCGGGCGCATTTGTCAGCCGCGGCCCTTGGGGGCGGCAAATCCCGCTTTTCAAATTAAGAACCTATCTCGCTCACTCACGCAGCGGCTGCCTCCCACGCCTCGGCGCGGACTTTTTGCATCTTTGCCTCGCACATTGAGCGGTCTCTATGAACCACCGTACGATCATTCAGAGAAGCGTTCGATCCGGAATATCACCGGCAATCGCCGGGCCTTCTGTCCCTTGTGCGGCACTTGCTGCCGCTTACAGAGCCCTCGGTTCGAATCTGGGTCGGACACTAGGGCGTATCGCGGAAGGTGCCAAGCGTTATTTTTGGATCGGGGGATAAACGATTAACGCCCGGCTTACGTTCCCCAGATCCCGCCGGGCTGGGCCCTTGACAAGCAAGCCCTTGGCTTGCGCCAGCGCCGCGACACTCTGCTCCTGTCCGATCCCTAACTCTAATACCGCCACACCTTGCTTTGACAGCAAATGCGGCAATTCCGCGATGATTTTCCGGTATGCTGCAAGCCCATCCGCGCCGCCGTCGAGCGCCAACCGCGGATCATGCTCGCGTACCTCGCGCGGAAGCGCTGCAATTGCGTCTGACGCAATATAGGGCGGGTTTGTAACAACCAAATCAAATCTTTGACCAAGCGCCATCGACCAATCGCTTCTTTGACCAAGCGCCATCGACCAATCGCTGCAAACGAATTGCGCACGTTTTCCAACGCCCAGCGCATTCAAATTTTTGCGCGCAACACGGAGCGCACTTTCGCTTCGATCAATCCCTAGCCCGGTTGCGAGTGGCCGCTCCAACAAAATTGCCGCGAGCAAAATGCCGGAGCCGGTTCCAAGATCGAGCACGCGTAATTTAGCACTCTGCTCGGGAAAGGCCGAAAGCGCAGCCTCTACGAGCGTTTCAGTTTCCGGACGCGGCACCAGCGTATCGGCACTAAGTCTGAACGATCGGCTCCAAAACTCCTTGTTGCCCGCAATCCGCGCGACAGGCTCGCCTGCCACGCGGCGCTCAATAAGCCGGTCGAAACTCGCTTGCTGTACCCCAGATATGGTCGCACGCGACGCAAAAACAAGCCCCGCTTCATCAAGTCCGAGCGCGAGCTGCAGCAAAATACGTGCATCCGCTTCAGGCGTTTCGATACCTGCCGCCCGTAGCCGTTCCACGGCGGCGAGACGTACGTCGCCCAGCGGCTTTCCGGGTGAGTCCGCCCGTTGCGGCGACACGCTCACGCGTTTTCCTCCGCGAGAAGCGCCGCCTGATGATCGGCCACCAGCGCATCGATCAATTCGCCAAGCCCCTCGCCTTCCATGATCTGCGGCAGCTTATGCAAGGTCAGATTGATGCGGTGGTCGGTCACGCGCGCCTGCGGATAATTGTAGGTCCGGATGCGCTGCGAGCGGTCGCCGGAACCGACCTGCCCCTTGCGATCCGCGGCTCGTGCGGCGTTCTGCTTTTGCTGTTCCATGTCGTAGAGCCGCGCGCGCAGAAGTGCCATGCCGCGCGCCTTGTTCTTGTGCTGTGAGCGCTCGTCCTGCACAAAAATCACAACGCCTGTAGGCAAATGCGTGATGCGGACGGCGGATTCAGTTTTATTGACGTGCTGGCCGCCCGCGCCTTGCGCACGCATGGTGTCGATCTTCAAGTCCTTGTCGTTGATTTTAATGTCGACTTCGTCAGCTTCCGGCAGCACTGCAACCGTTGCCGCCGACGTATGCACCCTGCCCTGCGCTTCAGTATCAGGCACGCGCTGCACGCGATGCACACCCGACTCGAATTTGAGTTTGGCGAAGGCGCCGCGCCCATGAATGGCGGCGATGATTTCCTTGAAGCCGCCTTTCGCGCCTTCGCTTACGGAAACGATTTCCGTTTTCCAGCCCTGCAGCGCCGCGTAACGCTCATACATACGGAAAAGATCGCCCGCGAACAGCGCCGCTTCGTCGCCGCCCGTCCCGGCGCGAACTTCGAGGATTACGTCACGCTCGTCCATCGCGTCTTTCGGAAGGAGCGCAAGCCGCACCTTGTTTTCGAGCTCGGAGAGACGGCGCACTACATTCGGCTTTTCGTCGGCGGCGAGCCGCGCCATTTCCGGCTCGGTCTTCGAATCGGCAAGCATTGCTTCAAGGTCGGCGAGTTCCGCCTGCGCCTCCTTGTACTCCTTCGCGATCTCGACCACGGGCGAAAGCTCGGCGAATTCCCGCGAGAGCTTGACGAACGTTTCGGGCGGCAAGCTCGTTGCAAGCTCCGCTTCAATCATGGCGTGGCGAGATATCAGCGCTTCCAGGCGCGTAGCAGGAATCATTTGGGTCCCATTTAGAGCGGAATGCCGGATTTTTCGGCGAAATCCGCTAACCGCTCCCGAATCTGGATGGTACCTGACACATCCGCAAGCAGCGGCTCCAGGAATTTTGCGGCCGCGCGCGCGTCAAGGCCAAGGATCATGGCCTTTACCGGCCCCATGGCCGAAGGGGAAAGCGAAAGCCTGCGAAATCCAAGCGCGATCAGTGCGAGCGCCTCAAGCGGTCTTGACGCGAGTTCGCCGCAGAGGGCGACCGGCTTGTCGTGGGCCTTGCCTCTTTCGACGATGCGCTTCAGTGCCCGCAACACTGGAGCTGAAATCGCATCGAACCGGCCCGCAACATGCGGATTCCCGCGATCGGCAGCGAACATGAATTGCACAAGATCGTTCGAGCCGACCGAAAGGAAATCGACACGCTCCAGAATTTCGTCGAGCGAGAATAGAAGCGACGGCACTTCGACCATGGCACCGACACGAATGGTATTCGGCAATTCCCTCCGGTGGCGGCGCAGATGCGTGAGCTCGCGCTCTAAAAGCGCCTTCGCCTGATCGAATTCCGTTACATTCGCGATCATCGGGAACATGATGCGAAGGTCGCGGCCCGCAGTCGCCTGCAACAGCGCGCGGAATTGCGTACGCAACAAACCCGGCCGGTCGAGACTCAGGCGAATGGCGCGCCAGCCAAGCGCAGGATTTTCCTCCTCCAAACTGCGCATATAGGGCAGTACTTTGTCGCCTCCGATATCGAGCGAACGAAAAGTGACAGGCTTACCGTTCGCGGCATCCATCACCGCCTTGTAAAACTGTGTCTGCACAAGAACGCGCGGCAAAGTCGCTGACACCATGAATTGCAACTCGGTGCGGAAAAGACCGATTCCCTCGGCGCCCGTCTCCTCGATATGCGGGAGATCGACAAGCAACCCGGCATTCACCAAAAGCTCAATACGCTCGCCGTCCTTTGTAATCGCAGGCCGATCGCGAAGCTCAGCATATTGCGCCTGCCGGCGTGCGCGCAGTCGGACTTTTTCGCCATACGCCTTTTGCAGGTCGGGCATGGGGCGCAAATGCATTTCGCCTGTATCGCCGTCGACGATAATCGCATCGCCCTGATCGGCCGCGCCCGCTGCGTTCGGGATCTGGCCGACCGCCGCAATTCCGAGCGCACGCGCGACGATCGCGACATGGCTCGTCGGCGCCCCCTCTTCCAGCACGACGCCGCGAATGCGGGGGCCGTAATCCAAGAGCGCTGCGGGACTCATATTGCGCGCAACCAAAATTGCGTTTTCCGGCAGCTCCATTTTTTCCTGTGCGCCGTCGAGCTTGATCAGTTCGCGCATCAGTCGGTTCGCGAGATCGTCGAGATCGTGAAGATGGTCGCGCAGATACGGATCGGTCTGGCGCAGCATGCGGGCGCGCGTATCTGACTGAACGCGCTCCACCGCCGCCTCGGCCGTGAGTCCGGTCTCCACCGCCTCGTGCAATTTATGCAGCCAGCCGCGATCATGCGCGAACATACGGTAGGTTTCCAGAACGTCGCGATGCTCGCCCGCCCGCGCAATCCCTTCTTCTTCCAGCATAACGTCGATCGAAGCACGCAGCGCATCGATCGCCTGGTTGAGCCGTTTTTCTTCCCTTTGCACATCGTCGGCAATGAAATTCTTCACGACGACTCGCGGCTCGTGCAGCACAACGTGCCCAAGCCCGATCCCTTCCGATAGCACGACGCCCTTTGCGTTCACCGGGCGGCGCGCGGCGGGCTCCGCGCCGGGCTTTGCGAGCGCGGTGAGCTCGCCCGAAGCGATCATCTCGGCAAGCACCATCGCCGTGGTCTGCAGCGCCTCGACCTCTTCCTCGCTGTAGGTACGCCGTGCGCGGTTCTGCACGACCAGCACGCCGAGCATATTCCCCGCCCGCAAGATCGGCACACCGAGGAAGGAATGATAAATTTCTTCGCCGGTTTCGGGCTTGTACGAGAAGGCCGGATGTGCCTGCGCGTTCGGCAGGTTGAGCGGCTCGGCTTCTTTTGCGACGAGGCCGACAAGGCCTTCGCCCGCGCGCAACACGGTCAAGTGCACCGCCTCGCGGCTCAAGCCTTCCGTGGCGTATAGCTCTAAGCTTCCGTCGACGCGCAGTACGTAAACGGAACAGACTTCCGCCACCATATTGGCGGCGATCATCACCACGATTTTATCGAGCCGTTCCTGCGCGCTGACGTGCTCCGCCATCACTTCGCGAAGCCGTCTCAACAATACGCGCGGTCCGCCGAGCGCGCCGCGTTTAGGCATCGGCCGCATCCCTTCCCGGGCGCCGCGCGGCCCGGATGGTGGTTTCAAAAAGCGCGGGTTGCGCCGCCCGCGATTCTAACGATCGAGTCCGTATAGCGAATGCAAAGTCCGGACCGCAAGTTCGGTATAGGCGGCGTCGATCAGGATCGAGATTTTGATCTCGGATGTGGAAATCGCGCGAATATTGATACCTTTTGCGGCTAGCGCCTTGAAGGCACTCGCGGCTACACCGGCATGGGTCCGCATGCCGACCCCGATAATCGACACCTTCACGACGTCATTCGCCCCTTCCATCGCCTTGAAGCCGATGGCGGCCTTGGCCTTCTCGATCGCGGCCTTGGCGCGGTCGTAATCGGCGGTCGGAACCGTGAAGGTGATGTCGGTGAAACCGTCCGCCGAAATGTTCTGCACGATCATGTCGACGTTGATGTTCGCATCCGCGAGCGGCCCGAACAGGGCCGCCGCAATGCCCGGCTTGTCCGCGAGGCGGCGGATCGAAATCTGCGCCTCGTCCTTCGAGAACGCGATGCCGGTAACAACCTGATTCTCCAAAATCTCCTCCTCATCGCAAATCAGCGTGCCGACCGGCTGACCGTTCTTGTCCGTCTTTGGCTTCACCGGGTCGTCGAAACTCGATCGCACCATCACGCGAACCTTGTTCTGCATCGCGTATTCGACCGAGCGCACTTGCAGAACCTTCGCACCGAGCGAGGCCATTTCCAACATTTCCTCGAACGCGACCTTCTCGAGCCGCTTCGCCTTTTCGACCACGTTCGGATCGGTCGTATAGACGCCGTCCACGTCCGTGTAGATGTCGCAGCGCTCCGCCCCGATGCCCGCCGCGACGGCCACCGCGCTCGTATCCGAGCCGCCGCGCCCGAATGTCGTGACGCGGCCGGTTTCCTTGTGAATACCCTGGAAGCCGGAAATGACCGCAACCTCGCGCCGCTCCTTGAAGCGCTTGATGATCTCCTCGCCGTTGACGCCGAGAATGTGCGCGGCCGCGTGCGAGCCGTCGGAATAAATCGGAATCTGCCAGCCCTGCCAGGAGCGCGCCGTGACACCCATTTCCTGCAAGACGATCGCGAGTAATCCGGAAGTCACCTGCTCGCCAGATGAAACCACCACGTCGTATTCGCGCGCATCGTGCAGCACCGATGCTTCGCGGCACCAGGCGACGAGCTTGTTCGTGGTACCCGCCATGGCCGAGACGACGACCGCGACGTCATGCCCGGCGTCCCACTCACGCTTCACGTGGCGGGCGACGTTACGGATACGCTCGATATCGGCGACGGAGGTGCCGCCGAACTTCATCACAAGCCGGGACATGCTGGTCCTAGGGTAGCGGGTGAGCCCCGCGAAGGCGCGGTATCCATACAGGCGGTCGCTATGGCTCGCAACGCCTTCTGGCGCTATTCAGAGGCCCATGGTGAACGAAAAAGCCCATGCCACGACCGTCGACCCCGCCGAAGTCGCGCGTTTCGCGGCGCTCGCCGACGATTGGTGGAACCTCTCGGGCAAAATGGCGCCGCTCCATAAGTTCAATCCGGTACGGCTTGCATTCATTCGGGATCAGGCATGCGCGCAATTTTCTCGCGACCCGAAACGGCTCGATTGTCTGAGCGGCCTCGAGATTCTCGATATCGGCTGCGGCGGAGGAATCGTGTCGGAGCCTTTGGCGAAGCTCGGCGCAAGCGTCACCGGCATTGATCCGGCCGAAGAGAACGTCGCGTCGGCCAAGCTCCACGCCGAAAAGAGCGGCTTCGCCATCGACTATCGCGCGACCACCATCGAGGCGATCGCCGGGGGAAACGAAATATTCGACGTTGTCGTTGCCTCGGAAGTGGTGGAGCACGTCGCCGATCTCGATCTCTTCGTTCGTTGCGCCGGAAAAGCCGTGAAACCGGGCGGGCTTTTGATCGTGACCACGATCAACCGGACTTTAAAAAGTTTCGCTCTCGCGATCGTCGGCGCCGAATATATTTTGCGCTGGCTGCCGGTCGGCACTCATCGCTGGGATAAATTTGTGACGCCCGAAGAACTCGACAGCGCGATTGCCGCAAGCGGCCTCGAAGTCGTGGAGGAAAGCGGCATCACGTACGATTTCTTCCATGACCGCTGGACGGCGGCCTCCGACATGGACGTGAACTACATGCTCGCCGCCGAACGTCCGAAATGATCGCGGGAAGTTTTCTTTGGGCGATCTTCACCGTGATCGCCGCTGCCAGCCAGACCGCGCGCAATGCGATGCAGCGAGGGCTCACGCAAACCATCGGCACGGCCGGTGCGACGCTGGTACGATTCCTGTTCGGCCTTCCGTTCGGCATTCTGTTCCTCGCGCTCGTCACGATTTGGATGGAAGCGCCCCTCCCGTCCGTGACCACGCCCTTTCTTCTCTGGGCGTTCGCGGGCGCGACGACGCAAATTGCCGCCACCGCGCTGATGCTCATGGCGATGAACGAGCGCTCTTTCGTGGTGACGATCGCTTACATCAAGACCGAGCCCGTGCTGGTCGCGGTCTTCGGGCTGATTTTCCTCGGCGACAAACTCACGCTCCCCACCGCGGCCGCGATTCTGATCGCGACGCTCGGGGTCATGCTGATGTCCTGGTCGAAAAGCGCGAGCACGCCGCCCTTGCGGCCGCTGACCTATGGCCTCGTCGCCGCGGCGCTGTTCGGATTGTCCGCCGTGACGTTTCGCGGCGCGATTCGATCCCTCAACCTCGACAGCTTCGTGATGGCGGCGACGTTCACGCTCGCCGCCGGGCTCCTGATCCAGACGCTTTTGCTTTCGGCCTATCTTCTGTTGTTCGACCGCCGTTCGCTCGAAGCGATTCTGCGCGAATGGCGGCCGTCGCTGTTCGCGGGGTTTCTGGGCGCAGCCGCTTCACAGTTCTGGTTCCTCGGATTTTCCCTCACCAGCGCGGCGAATGTTCGCACGCTCGCGCTGATCGAAGTTCTGTTCGCTCAATTCGTGACAAAGGGCTTCGGCGAAAAAACCACGCCTCGCGATTTCACCGGCATCATGATGGTGATTAGCGGGATCGTCTTGCTTCTATGGGCGCACTAGTCGGCTAGTTGCCCTTTTCCGGCAGCGGCGGCAAAGGCGCGACATCGATGCCTTCTTCCAGGAGTTCGCGCACTTCATCCGGCTTCGCCTCGCCATAGATCGAACGCGCGGGGATTTCCTCGTAATGCATCTGGCGCGCGAGCTTCGGAAATTTTTCGCCGACATGCTCGGCGTTCTTCTTCACATGCTCATGCAGCGCCTTCAGCAACTTGCGTGTCTCCTGCTCTTTTTCGGAAAGCAGGGCGACCGGCTGCTGGCCGGAGGATTCAGGTTTTTTCCGCGACGAGCTCGCAATCGCGGGCGCCATGATCGCCTTCGACACCTTCGTCGAATCGCAAACCGGACACGCGATCAGGCCGCGCCTCAGCTGTCCGTCGCTGGCTTTTGAACTTTGAAACCAGCTTTCAAACGTGTGCCCTTTGTCGCAAACGAGGCTGTAGCGGATCACGACGCTTTGTCCACGAGGCGCAGCCGCGCGCGATCGCTCGGCGCGGACAGCTCGAATCGCCGCCCATGTTGCAGCGAAGGAATGCGGCGGCGCGCGCTCGTAACGAGCGCTGGATCGATCTCGGCCATGATGATCCCGGGCTCCGTGCCGCCTTCCGCGATCACGTTCCCCCACGGATCGACAACGATGCTGTGACCGTAGGTTTCGCGCCCGTTTTCGTGCAGCCCGCCTTGCGCCGCTGCTAGCACATAGCTTCCGGTTTCGATCGCGCGAGCGCGTGTCAAAATATTCCAGTGCGCTTCGCCGGTAATTTTTGTGAACGCCGCCGGGACTGCGAGAAAATCCGCGCCCGCCTCCGCCAGCGCCCGGTAGAGTGACGGGAAGCGCAGGTCGTAACAGACGGTAAGCCCCATCCGGCCCCACGGGAGATCGGCCAGAACCGCGATTTCGCCCGGGCGATAATTGTTCGACTCGCGATAGCTTTCGCCCTCGCCGAGCTCGACGTCGAACATGTGAATCTTGTCGTAGCGCGCGACGACCTCGCCTTCGGGATCGAGCAGGAAACTGCGGTTCGCCGCTTTCTCCGGCGAGACCTTCACCGCAAGCGATCCGACGTGGAGGTAAACCTTGAGGTCACGCGCAAGCTCCCGAAACGCCGCGAGCGAAGGATCGTGCTCCTCGTCGACGACGATGGAAAACAGCGCTTTGCTGTTTTGCTCCATCAGATTGGTCATTTCGGGCGTCTGGATATAATCCGCACCTAGCGCCTTTGCTTCGCGGGCGAGTTTCGACGCGGCGTCGATATTCGGCGTGACCGCGCGACCGCTCCGCATCTGCAAAAGCCCAGCGCGAAATTTTTGGGTAGAGCCCATGATCCTCTCCAAAACTTAATCTAGGTTCTTCAAACTGGCTCTACAACCCTCGCCAGTACGAGGACATCCACGCGCAACGCGCCCGCCCGCAGTAAAATCTTCGTGCAGGCGTCGGCGGTCGCGCCAGTCGTAAGCACGTCGTCGACCAGCACGAGCTTCTTTGCCCTAACCTCTATTCGTTTTTCTTTCGGCACCTTGAACGCACCTTGCACATTTTCCGCGCGCCGCTCGCGCGGAAGGCCGAACTGCGGCTGCGTCGCGCGCGAGCGCACGAGCACATGATCGGCCACCGGAATCCTGCTCCCTTTCGAGATCGCATGGGCGAGCGCCGAGGATTGATTGAACCGGCGCTGCCACAGCCGCTGCCAGTGCAGCGGCACCGGAACGAGCGCGTCTGCATCCGCGAGCAGCTCGCTTCCCGCCCGTGCCATCCATCGCCCGAGCGTTTGCACGAGATCCATCCGGTCACCATATTTCATCAAATGGATGAGATCGCGCACGACGTCGCTGTAGCGAGCAGCCGCCCGGGCGCGAGCATAAGCAGGGGGCGAGGCAAGCGCGGCGGGCGAAATCAGCTCGCCGCCGTAATCCGCAGGAAACGGCGTGCCCAGGCGCTCGCAGTAGGGACGTTCGATAAACCCCGCTTGCGCCCAGCATTTCGGGCAGAGCCCTGCCGGCTCGCCGATCGGAATGCGGCAAGCAAGACAGGTTGGCGGCAGAACCACGTCGGCGATGATGCGGCCGATGCGGGCAAAGCTCCGGCCGAAGATATTTGGAGATTGCTTCGGCTCCAAAATCGTCATTTGTAGAGACTACGCTGTCCCGGCAGGATCGTCACGCGCATGGCAACACCCGTTTTATTCGACCGCAAGCTGCTCGCCTCCCGCCTCCGGCGGGCGCTCTTGCTTGGCGCCGAGACGTTTTTGCTTGACCGGGTGGTTCCGGAATTCGTCGAGCGCCTTGCCGCCGTGAAACGGCACTTTGCGTTCGCGCTGGATCTCGGCACGCCAGGCGCAGCTCTGGCGAAAGCGCTCGCCGAATGCGGCCAGGTCGATCGCATCATCAGGAGCGGACCGCTCGCGCATTTGCGCGAGACAAGTTTTTCGCGCGTCACGAGCGACGAAGAGGCGCTTCCCTTCGGCGAAGAAAAATTCAACCTCGTTGTCTCGGCGCTTTCGCTGCAATGGGTGAACGACCTTCCCGGCGCCTTGGTGCAGCTCCGCCGCACGTTAAAGCCCGACGGACTCCTGCTCGCCGCGCTGATCGGCGGCGAGACACTGCACGAATTGCGCGAGAGCTTCGCGATCGCGGAAGCCGAGCTGACCGGCGGGGCAAGTCCGCGCGTCTCGCCCTTCGCGGAAGTACGAAGCCTCGGTTCGCTTTTGCAGCGGGCAGGCTATGCATTGCCGGTGATCGACTCGGATCGCCACGTCGTTCGCTATGCCGAGCCGTTCAAGCTGTTTCACGATCTGCGCCGCATGGGCGCGACGAACGCGCTTGTCGAGCGCAGCCGCAGGCCGCTCACCCGCAAAATGATCGCGCGCGCCGCGGAGATTTACGCCGAACGCTTCAGCGACCCCGACGGCCGCCTGCGCGCGACTTTCGACGTGCTTTGGATTTCCGGCTGGGCTCCGCACGAAAGCCAGCAAAAGCCGCTCAAGCCCGGCTCGGCGAAAACGCGGCTTGCGGATGCGCTCGGCGCGAAGGAGAAGTCCGCAGGCGAAAAGACGGGGCGTTAGCGCATTGACGGAATCAATTCGATCAGCGCCGGAATGAGCGGCAGATCGGCGGGAGGCATCGGATAGTCGCGAAGCTTTTGCGGCTTCACCCATGCGAGCTGCTGCTGCTCTTTCGCGCTGACAATCCCTTCCCAGCGCCGGCAGACATAAAGAGGCATCAACAAGTGAAACGTCTCGTAATCGTGGCTCGCGAAAGAGAGCGGCGCGAGACAATCGGCCCTGACGATAATTCCGAGTTCCTCCCGCAATTCGCGAATGAGCGTCGTTTCCGGCGTCTCGCCCTCCTCGATCTTGCCGCCGGGAAATTCCCACAGGCCTTCCATCGGCTTTCCGGCCGGCCGGCGCGCGAGCAGAATGCGATTATCGGAATCGATCAGCGCGCAGGCGGCGACGAGCACGACCTTCGCCGCCATCGCTTTAGCTCCGGTAGTCGCCGTTGATTGCGACATATTCCTTGGTGAGATCGCAGGTGAGCACGCGATCTTCGCCGCGGCCGAGCTTGAGATCGACCGTAAGATCGATCACGTCATTCTTCATATACGCGGAAGCCTTCGCCTCGTTGTAGTTCGGATCGCGCTCGCCGTTCGCGGCAACACGAATGTCGCCGAACCAGATCGCGAGCTTGTCGCGGGAGGCGGGTTCCCCCGCCTTGCCCACTGCCATCACCACGCGCCCCCAATTCGCGTCTTCGCCCGCGATCGCGGTTTTCACGAGCGGCGAATTCGCGATCGAAAGTGCGATCCTGCGTGCCGACTGCTTCGAGGTCGCACCCTTCACATGAATGCGCACTAGCTTGCGTGCCCCTTCGCCATCGCGCGCGATCTGCTCGGAAAGATCCGCGAGCACCGTGTGCAATGCCTTACGGAATGCTTTCAATCCCGGATCGTTCGCCCGCGTAATTTTCGGTGCGCCGTTTTTGACGGCGGCGCCCGTCGCAAAAAACAAGAGCGTATCGGACGTTGATGTATCGCCGTCGACTGTCACCGCGTTGAATGTATCGCCGACCTCCGACTTCAGAAGATCGCGCAACACCGGCGCCACGATCGCCGCATCCGTGAACACGAAAGCGAGCATCGTCGCCATGTCGGGAGCGATCATGCCGGCGCCCTTGGCAAAGCCGTTGATCCGCACTTGTGCCTTGCCGAGCTTCACCGTCGCACCGGCGAGCTTCGGGAATGTGTCGGTCGTCATGATCGCCTTTGCTGCGTCGAGCCATGCATGCGCATGCGCGCGCGCAGCGATCGCCTCCAGCACGCCGTCGAATTTCGATGCGTCGAGCGGCTCGCCGATCACGCCGGTCGAAGCGAGGAAGACCTCGTCCGGCTTGCAGCCCGCCGCTTTCGCCGCGAGTTTCGCCGTGAATTTCGCCTGCTCGCGGCCGTTTTTCCCGGTGAAGGCGTTGGCGTTGCCAGAATTCACCACAAGCGCGCGCGCCTTGCCCCTCCGCAGTTTCTCCCGGCACCATTCAACCGGTGCCGACGGGCATTTCGAGCGGGTGGTGACGCCGGCGACCGTCGTGCCCGGCTCGAACAGCGCGAGCAGAACGTCGGTTCGCTCCTGATAGCGAATACCAGCCGCGCCCGTCGCCAACTTCACGCCCGCGACCGGCGAAAGGCTCGGCGTCGTTTTCGGCGCGAGCGGAGAGATCCCCCCGGCAGCTTGCCCCATGGCGGAGAACTACTACTTCTTCTTGCCAGGCGCAGGCTCGGCGGACGGCGCATCGCCCGTCATCTCGATTTTCGCCTCGGAACGAAGCTTCTGCATCATCGCCTCGGTCGCGTCCTGCGAAAGTTTTGCCTTAATCTGATCCTTCACGGCGTCCAACGGCGGCGGTTTCCGCTCACGCGTGTCCTCGACCTTGATGATGTGCCAGCCGAACTGCGTTTTCACCGGGTCGGAAATTTTGCCTTTGCCGAGGCTGAAAGCGACATTGCCGAATTCCGGCACCACCTGTTCCTTGGTGATATAGCCGAGATCGCCGCCGTCCGACCCCGGATCCTTCGACATTTTCTTCGCGAGCTCCGCGAAGTCGGCGCCTTTCTTCAGTTGCGCCTCGACATCTTTCGCCTGCTCTTCGGTCTCGACCAGGATATGCCGCGCATGCACTTCGGTCTGCGGCTTCGCCTTCTCGTCATAGAATTTCTGGATCGCGGCGTCGCTCGCGGCTTTCTTCGTCTCCTGTTCCATCAAGGACTGCACGAGCACTTTCTTGCGCGCAAACGCGATCCGCTGCGCGAAATTCGGCGCCTGATCGGCTTTCTGCTTTTCTGCCGCCTGCGCGAGCAAGTTCACGTTGATGAGATAGGTAAGCAGCACCTCGCGTCGCTTATCGGGCGCGACTTCCGCCGGCAGGCTTTCGCCGATATCCGCTTCGGCAACGGCGAGATCGCTCTGGTGAATTTCGGTGCCGTTCACCTTGGCAAGCACCGGGTCGTTCTGGGCTGCGGCCGGATTCAAGTTCCATGAACCGGTCAAAATAACGAGAGCGAATAGAGCGATCTGGTTAAAACGCATCGGAATCCCCGAATTCTGGCGCCTGGCAAACTGGCGCATGCATAGGGCTGAAGCAAGGCCTCGCCAAGTAACATTACGCGGCCTTAACGGACTGTTTTGACACGGTAATCGCATTGACAATGCGTAGGGTGGTCCATATCTCTCCTCGAAGTCTCTCCGAAACCCGCAAAATTGGACTTCGTAATGATCGGCGCCCTCGCCCGTAAGATTTTCGGCTCGGCCAACGAGCGGCGCCTGCGCGGTTATTACCCGAAGGTTGCCGCGATCAACGCTCTCGAACCCGAACTGGAGAAGCTCAGCAACGAAGCGCTTCGTGCCCGCACCGAGGAGTTTAAGAAACAGGTTGCCAATGGCGCTTCGCTCGATTCCATTCTGGTGCCCGCCTTCGCCACCGTGCGCGAAGCTGCGAAGCGGACGCTTGGTCAGCGCCATTTCGACGTTCAGCTTATGGGCGGGATGGTGCTGCACGAGGGCGGCATCGCCGAGATGAAGACCGGCGAAGGCAAGACGCTGGTCGCAACACTCGCCGTCTATCTCAACGCGCTCACCGGCAAGGGTGTCCACGTCGTCACGGTGAACGATTATCTCGCCAAGCGCGACTCCGAGTGGATGGGCCAGATCTACAAATTCCTCGGCCTCACCGTGGGCGTCATCGTGCACGGCCTCAATGACGAAGAGCGCAAGGCGGCCTACGCCTGCGACGTCACTTACGCCACCAATAACGAGCTCGGTTTCGACTATCTGCGCGACAATATGAAATACGAGCTCGCGCAGATGACTCAGCGCGGACACGTCTATGCCATCGTCGACGAGGTCGACTCCATTCTCATCGACGAAGCGCGCACGCCGCTGATCATTTCCGGACCGCTCGACGACCGTTCCGACTTCTACAACACCATCGACAGCTTCATGCCGAAGCTCGACAAGGCCGACTACGAACTCGACGAGAAGCAGCGCACGGTGGCGCTGACCGAAGTCGGCATGGAGAAGATGGAGCAATTACTCCAGTCCGCGAATTTGCTCAAAGGCTCGTCGCTTTACGACATCGAGAACGTCTCGGTCGTCCATCACGTCAATCAGGCGCTGCGTGCCCACACGCTGTTCCTGCGCGATCGCGACTACATCGTGAAAGGCGACGAGGTCATCATCATCGACGAATTCACCGGCCGCATGATGCAGGGCCGCCGCTATTCCGAAGGCCTGCACCAGGCGCTCGAGGCGAAAGAACACGTCACCATCCAGCCGGAAAACCAGACGCTCGCCTCGATCACCTTCCAGAACTACTTCCGCATGTACGAAAAACTCGCGGGCATGACCGGCACCGCCATGACCGAAGCCGACGAGTTCATGGACATCTACAAGCTCGAGGTTATCGAAGTCCCCACCAACCGTCCGATGATCCGCGACGATCAGGACGATGAGGTCTACCGCACGGCGGCGGAAAAATACCGGGCGATTATCGACCAGATCAAAGACGCGAAAGAGCGCGGCCAGTCGGTGCTGGTCGGCACCGTCTCGATCGAGAAATCCGAAAGCCTCGCCGAGATGTTGCGCAAGCAGGGCTGGGAGCAGCACGACTTCTCCGACCCTGACGCGTTCTCCTCGCTCTATAGCGGCGGCCAAAACAAGAAAGTTTTCGCGGTCCTGAACGCCCGCTACCACGAGCAGGAAGCCTATATCATCGCGCAAGCTGGCGTGCCCGGCGCCGTGACCATCGCGACCAACATGGCGGGCCGCGGCACCGATATTCAGCTCGGCGGCAACGCCGACATGCGCATCAAGCAGGAACTCGCGGGAATCGAAAATACGCCCGAATATGAAAAGCGCGTTGCGGAAATCCGCGCCCAGGTCGCGGATCTGAAAGAAAAGGCGCTCGCGGCCGGCGGGCTCTTCGTGCTCGGCACCGAGCGCCACGAGTCGCGCCGCATCGACAATCAGTTGCGCGGCCGTTCCGGCCGCCAGGGCGACCCCGGCCGCTCGAAATTCTATCTGTCTCTCGAAGACGATCTGATGCGCATTTTCGGCTCCGATCAGCTTGGCGGCATGCTGACCAAGCTCGGGCTGCAGGAAAACGAAGCGATCACGCATCCCTGGATCAACAAGGCGCTGGAGAAGGCGCAGCAGAAGGTCGAGGCGCGAAACTTCGACATCCGCAAGAACATCTTGAAATACGACGACGTCATGAACGACCAGCGCAAGGTCGTATTCGAGCAGCGGATCGATCTCATGCGCGAAACGGACGTGTCGGAAACCGTTTCCGACATGCGCTATTCCACGATCGAGGATCTCGTCCGGCGGCACATTCCCGAAAACGCCTATCCCGAACAGTGGGATGCGAAAGGCCTAAAGGACGAAACACGCGCCCTCCTCGCACTCGATCTCCCGATCGAGGATTGGGTCAAGGAAGAAGGTATCGCCGACGAGGAAGTGCGCGATCGCATCGTGCGCGCGGCCGATGAGCACATGGCGGCAAAGGTCGCGAAATACGGCACCGAGCTCATGCGCTATGTCGAAAAATCGGTGCTCCTGCAGACGCTCGACCATCTTTGGCGCGAGCATCTCGTCATGCTCGACCACTTGCGCCAGGTGATCGGCCTGCGCGGCTACGGCCAGCGCGATCCGCTGAACGAATACAAGTCCGAAGCCTTCCAGCTTTTCGACACGCTCTTGAACAAATTGCGCGAAACCGTCGCATCGCAATTGATGCGCGTCGAAATCATCAGCCAGCCGCCGCAGCCCGAAGCGCCGCCAATGCAGGCGCACCACGTCGATCCGGTCACCGGAGAGGATGAAGTGCCGCAGATGCCGCTCGCAACGCCACCTTCGGCGAAGCGCGATCCCAAAAATCCGTCATCGTGGGGCAAGGTCGGCCGCAACGAGCCCTGCCCGTGCGGCTCCGGCAAGAAATACAAGCACTGCCACGGCCAGATCGCCTGACCGGAATTTCCCCAATCAGTCTCTTTTGCGCGGTCTGCTGCGCCCCCCATTCATGCGAATTCGGGTTTTTTCGGCGGCGTCCGAGCGGCTCTTCACGTGATCGATGAAGGCTCGCAGCTTCGGCATCATCTGCCGGCGGCCAGGATAGTAGAGAAACACGCCCGGCAGCATGGGCGCGAACGGCTCCAGTACACGCGTGAGTCTTCCCGCTTTCACCGCTGCAGCAGCGACCGGTTCAGGCACTTGCACAAGGCCCACACCTTCGATGGCCGCATCAATCAGGGTGGGATAGTCATGGGCGATGACTGGCCCCGCGACGGCCACCTCGATGGCCTTGTTGCCTTTGACAAAAGACCAAGGCGCGACTGACCCATTCGAACGGCGCAGACGCAGGCACGCGTGCTGGCGCAGATCGTCGATGCGTTCGGGCCTCTTCCGGCGACGCAGGTAATCGGGGCTGCCGACGACCACGAACGGAAACGGCCGCGTCAGGCGCACCGCGACCATGTCGGCGGCGATGAACTGGCCGAGCCGGATACCGGCGTCGAAGCCCTTGGCCGCGATGTCGACTAACTCTTCGCTAGCGGCAATTTCCACTTCGACCTCGGGATAGGCCTGGCAGAAGGATGCGATCAGCGGCTGCAGCAGGATCGGGACCACCGCGCGCGGCACCGAGAGGCGCAGCAGTCCGGCCGGCCGCTCTCCGAATCCACGGGCAACTTGGCTTGCGGCAACGAGCTCCTCGAAGGCGGGCTTTGCCCGTGACAGAAAGCGTTCGCCAGCTTCAGTCAGGCTGACGCTGCGCGTGGTGCGGATGAACAGCGCCGCACCGACGCGCGCCTCAAGTGCGCGGACCGCTTGGCTGATCGCCGATGGAGTCACCCCGAGGTCGGCGGCGGCCCGGCGAAAGCTGCGGTGCTGGGCAACGCTCAGGAACGTCTCCACGCCGTCGAGCGCGCCCTTCCTGACTGTGAAGTTCTGCTTCATAGCTCATCGACATTATAGCGAATAGTCACCCACAGGAAGCGGCCTTATGTCCCTAGCCGATCCGGAGCGACGGCAATGCCGACGCCTGAGAGCCGCAATCAAAAGACCTGAAGCTTTGGAGACCTTGCAATGACGGATGTTCTTGATCGCGTGCGCGACCACTATCGCGCAACTGGCCTGACCGAGCGGCTGAAAACGACCCTCGCTGGCTTCGGGCCGGAGGATCAGCGGCTCACGCCCGAGCAATTGGGCGCCCTCGACCAGTTTCACACACGCGGGCTCGCTGCGACCGCAGAACTTGCCGAGCTAACCGGGATCACCGCCGACATGTCGGTCCTCGATATCGGCTCGGGTGTCGGCGGGCCGGCACGCTTTCTGGCTGCGACTTATGGCTGCCGGATTACGGGTGTCGATTTGAGCGAACCGTTCGTCGAGGCCGCGCGCTATCTAACCGAGCGTACGGGGCAGAGCAAGCAGGTGTCGTTCCGGGTCGGCAGCGCGCTCGAGCTTCCCTTCGACGACGGCCGTTTCGACGTCGTGCTGTTGCAGCACGTGGCAATGAACATCTCCGATCGGGCACGGCTCTACCGCGAGATCCGGCGTGTGCTGAAGCCCCTCGGCAAGTTCGCGACCTTCGATGTCGTGTCGAACGGGGGCGAGCCACTCTATCCTGTCCCATGGGCGCGAACGCCTGCGACGAGCTTCCTCCTGACAGCCGCCACAACGCGCGAGGCGATTGAACAGGCCGGCTTCCGCACGCTGACATGGCAGGACGACACCGAAGTCGCCAAAGCCTGGATCGCACAGCTGCGCGCGTCAGGGCCGCCGTCGCCAAATCTCGGCGTCGTGATGGGGCCAAACTTCGTGCAGGCCACCGGCAACCTGGGACGGAATCTCATGGAGGGCCGCCTCGGCATCCTCACCGCGGTGTTCGAGGCAGTGTGAATCAACCCCAACAGGAGGCGCAAATGTCGCCCGCGACCATCTTCGACATCCATCTCGTTCTAGGTTACGTCCCGTGGCTGCTTTGCTTCAGCGCGTATATCTGGCCGAAGCTCAAGTCCATGGCCTCCGTCGAGGCGCAGCGCGCCATCGCGACGCTGCACAGCTTCCGCTTCTTCGGACTCGTCTTCATCCTTCCAGGCGTCGTCGGCAATCTGCCTGCAGGCTTCGCCGCATTCGCCGCCTATGGCGACTTTGCCACTGGGCTACTGGCCATGCTGGCGCTTCTCACGGCCAGGCAACGTCTGCTCTTTTGGCCGTTCGTCGTCGCCTTCAATCTCGTGGGAGCGGTCGACATCATCGTCGACTATTATCATGGCAACCAACTGGGTCTTGCGCCCCTGGCCGGGGAGTTGGGCGCTACCTACTGGATCCCGATTATCTACGTGCCCATACTGATGATCACACACGTCGTCGCATTCTATTTGCTGGCGCGTCCTCAGCCCACCGCTGGCATTGCGACCACAACGTAGACCTTGCACTTGCGGACTCCGGTAAGAAATACAAGCATTACCACGGCCGATCGCGTAACCGGGCTTTCCCTAGTCGATTGTTTCTATGTTCTTGGGTCGTGTCCGCTTTGCCCTATGGCCACTGAAGGGCGGACAGGATTGATGTTGGCTGGGCCAAGAAGCGACATCGGTCATGGCGTAAGCGTTTTGAGACGACGCGCATCTTCGGCCGCTTCCGCCAATACCCAATTTCGGAATGTTACAATCTTCGGCACGTTCGAAGCCGCTTTCGGGCAGACGATCCAGTAGGTCTTGGCCATCCTCAACGAGACATCGATCGGCCGCACAAGGCGGCCGTCAATAAGGTCTCGGGCTGCAAGTGCCGTCCGAGCCAGGGCAATGCCCTGCCCATCGATCGCGGCGTCGATCAAAATGCTCGCACGATTCAGAACAGGGCCAGGACCGACGGTAGCCTTTAGGCCGGCGGCCTCAAATAAGCGTGTCCAATTCTTTGCGTCTTCAAGACGCAGCAGAGGAAATTTCAGAAGGTCCGCGGCTTTCGTGATGCGATTGCGCCCTGCGACAAGCTTGGGGCTGCACACAGGAAAAAGCCGCTCTGAATAGAGTCGCTCCACGTGCAGCCCCGGCCAATTCCCGTCACCATGGCGGATCGCCACATCGACATCCTCACCTGCGAAATCGACGTAGTGCGTCGTTGCCGAAACGCGCAAATCCACATCTGGATGCTGCTCGGCAAAGTGGCTCAGCCGGTTGACCAGCCACTTGGCTGCAAAGTCTGGCGAGGTGCTAACGGTGAGAACCCCGCCCTCTTGCCGCTGCAGCAGCCGTTCGGTGCCAACAGCGATCCGGTCCAGAGCGTCGCGGACGACGGCAAGGTAGTCGCGGCCTGCTTCGGTCAGAATCAGCCGTTGTCGTTCGCGATGGAAGAGCTTGAGCCCAAGCGTATCTTCGAGCGCCTTCACCTGATGACTGACTGCGCCTTGTGTAACATTCAGCTCTTCGGCGGCCCGCGTAAAACTCTCGCTTCGAGCCGCAGCTTCGAAAGCTTTCAAACCATTCAGCGGCGGGAGGCGGCGTGCCATTAACCTGATCAATCATGAGAAAATCTAATCAAGAATACAGCGAATCTATCGTACGTACAATGTATCGATGATTTCTAATGCCCCGAGTTAATGAGAATTTCTCAGGTAGGCCTGAGAAATGATGCGTTGCGGGTAGCTGCGATCCGAAGATAGTGCAGCTTGCTTCCTTTTGAAGCGACCTCCATGAGCGGCCCCGTTCTTGAAGACAATTCGTCTTAAGCGCTGCTCCAGTCCCATACGGGGAGGAGTGCCTATGGGCAACCAAAGCATTTCTATTCCCCCGGCATCGTTGGCCGCGTCTGCCTCGGCGGCTTCACAGGCGCGCCCCGTGGCGGCTCGCACCAAATTGCTCCTTGAAGGTCCAATTTTTGCAACGCTGTTGCGGCTTGCGGCACCGAACATTCTCAACCTGGTCGCATTTGTCGGCGTTATCACTTTTGATGGTTTCTTTCTCGGGAGAATTGGAACAGACGCGCTCGCGGGAGCATCGCTGGCGTTTCCTTGGATCATGCTCATCCTACAAACCACCAACAGCGGTATGGGCGCTGGAGTATCGTCGGCTATTGCGCGCGCTCTCGGCGCGGGAAACCGGGACCGCGCCGATAAACTTGCCGTCCACGCATTTCTGTTGGCTCTCGCGCTTGCGGGAATCTTTTCGACCGTCATGCTGCTGGCTGCCCCCTTTATCTTTCGCTGGATGGGCGGGCACGATGCAATGCTGACTGACGCGCTCTCATACGCCGATGTGGCTTTCGGCGGCGCCGTATCGATCACGGTACTCAATCTGCTCGGTAACGCGGTGCGCGGAACGGGCAATATGAGTCTGCATGCGGGCGTCCTGGTTGGCTGCGTCGTCGCTCACATTGCACTCTCGCCTATTCTTATCTTCGGTTATGGCCCGTTTCCGGCGTTGGGGCCTGCAGGCGCTGGCTGGGGGCTGGTGATTCCCTTCGGCGTCGGCAGCCTGGTCATGATTGTCTACCTGCGCTCGTCTCGCTCGATCGTTCGTTTGAATTTCTATGGAGTGGCTCCGCGATGGCCGCTATTCGCCGACATTCTCAACGTTGGTGTGCCGGGTTTGATCAACACTGCAATCACCAACCTTTCTGTGATCGTGCTGACGGGCATCGCTGGCCAGTTTGGGCCCCAAGCCGCCATCGGCTACGCGATGGGGGCAAGGCTCGAATACATCATGCAGCCCATCGCTTTTGGTTTTGGAACGGCGATCGTCGCCATGGTGGGGACTAATTGGGGCGCGCAGCAGTATGGCCGCGCTCGCCGGATCGCCTGGACGGGCGCGGCGACGATCTCGCTTCTTTGTGGGAGCCTGGGATTAATCGTTGCGGTGCAACCCAACATTTGGTTGGGCTTATTCAGTGACGACGTCGAGGTGGCACGCCTTGGAGCGATGTATCTGCGGATCGTCGGGCCGGCCTATGTCTGTTTCGGCCTCGGCCTTGGACTGTTTTTCGTAAGCCAAGGATTCGGCCACGGCTTTACAGCGATGATCGCTAACGCGGTGCGGTTGCTCGTGAGCGCAGGTGCAGGACTCGCAGCAGTCTACTGCCTCGGTCTCGGTACAGCCGGCCTCTTCGCGGCTATTGCCGCTGGCTTCTGCATTTACGCAGCGGCGAGCGCGCTCGCGGTAGTTCGAATTTCACCCGCAAGCAACACCCCAAAAATAAGAATGCTGATGAGATCGATTGGCGGATTCGTCATAAAAGGCGGGGTATCAACGTTTAAGCGCTGCTGGCTGGGTCGTGACAAGAGTCGCCGCGCACTTGCGGCGCTCGGCGACGACAATCTCAGCAACTTAAGCGAAATCGGACGCCGCATCCGGCGCGAAGGACAACAAGCGGAGCACTGAAAATTAAGAGCGAACTCGCCGCTTCTATTCAGCTACCACCTCGCGTTAATAACTCCACGCACTAGCGGAACGCGCTGAAGCTGCTGGAGCTCAGAATCGGCGAGCCCTGCATGGTGGGCTGCTGCTGCGCTTCCTTTTGCGGCGCCGGTTTCTCGGCGGGCTCCGGCTGTTTCGTCGAAGCGGTTTGCGTGGCGTGTTTTGGCTTCGGCGCAGGCGCGGAAGCCGTTCGTGTTTTCGGAGCGGGTGCAGGCACAGGCTCCGGCGCCGCTGCCTGTTGTGGCTGCGGCGCGGGCGTTTCGGGATTGCGCTTCAGCCATGCGCCGATCTTGTCGAATACGCCGGGCTTTTCGTCGTTTGCCGAAGCCATGGCGGGGATAACGGTCGTACCTGTCGGCACATCGGCTGCGGCGGAACGAACACCGTCAGCTTCGCGCGCATCCGCCGGCGTCGAGACAAGACGCGGGCCGCTCGGATCGCGTTCGGGGAATTTGGAAGCAAATACCGGATTCATCCCGCCGTCGCGGAACTGGTTGAGCGGCGCCGTGGGCGTGCCACGCCGCACGAGATCCGCGTATTCCTTCTGGTCGGCGTCGCGCTTCGCTTTCACCGCTTCCGCGACTTCGATCGGTTGATCGAATACGGGGCATTTTTGCTGCGCGTTGAACGGCTGCGTCGGATCGAACGGAATCGCATTGAAGACGTAGCGGCGGTCGCACACATCGACCTTCGGCTCCTGATGCGTCACTTCAAAATGATCGTTGCCTTCCTTCAGCATGCGCCAGAACGCGATATTCGGGTTGTTCCGGTGCCGCGCCATGTTCTTCGGCGTCATGCGGAACGGATAGGCTTGTACCTGGAAGGCGCGTTGACCGCCGGTAAAGGCCTCGCGCGCGAGCGCGAAAATTTCGCCGATCTGCTCGTCGGTCATCGCGTAGCAGCCCGCGGATGAGCAATCGCCGTGCACCATCAGGTTCGATCCGGTCCGGTTAAGCGCCCGGTCGAAGGCGTTGGGGAAACCGGTATTGAACGACAGATAGTAAGACGAGTTCGGGTTCATCAAACCCGGCGTGATCATGTAGAAGCCTTCCGGCGCCTGGCGGTCGCCGGTCTTGATCTTCGGGCCGAGATCGCCCGACCAGCGGCAGATCGGATAGGTCTTCAGAAGCTCGTATTTGCCCTCGGTTGTCTGTTTCCAGACTTCGAGCTCGGATTCTTCCTTAAAAATGCGAACGAGAATGGGGGACTCTTTCGTCATCCCTTTCTTCTCGATCAAGGCGACCATTTCCGGAGAAAGCTGCTTGCTGGCTCTCTCGTTGGTCGCGAACATGGACTCGGAGAAGCATCCCGCGAGCGCGAACGAGCAAAGCGCGGCAAAGGCCGCTACGCTGAAGCGGATGAACTTGGGCCGGCTCAATGCGGAACCCCTTACCCCGTTAAGAAACGTCCACCATCATTGGCTAAATCGTTACTCTTGCCATTGGGTTACCGCAAGACGCCGACGCCGGTTCTCGGCACATCGTGAACAGACGGAAACCCCCGATATTGAAACCTATAAATTACGCCCAATAGCGAGGAATTTTTGTTGTCTTTCCGCCTTAATTTGCTCGCGGGAAAGACCCTTTAAATCGCCGAGAGCGAAGCTGATCGCCTCCCCCGTCGCAGCAATCGTGGCAGCCGTGTGGCGATGGGCTCCCCCCGCCGGTTCGGGGATGATGGTGTCGACGACACCGAGCCGGTGGAGGTCCTGGGCGGTGATTTTCATGTTGGTGGCGGCTTCCTGCGCCTTCGTCGTATCGCGCCACAGAATCGAAGCCGCCCCTTCGGGCGAAATCACGCTGTAGATCGAATGCTCGAGCATCAGAACGCGGTTTGCCGTTGCAATCGCGATCGCGCCGCCCGAGCCGCCTTCGCCGATGATCACCGCGACGTTCGGAACGCCGAGATTGAGACACGCTTCGGTGGAACGCGCGATCGCCTCGGCCTGGCCGCGTTCCTCCGCATCGATGCCGGGATAGGCGCCCGCCGTATCGACAAGTGAAATGACCGGCAGTCCGAAACGATCGGCGAGTTCCATCAACCGCACCGCTTTCCGGTAACCCTCCGGTCGCGCCATACCGAAATTGTGCCGGATGCGCGATTCGGTAGACGAGCCTTTTTCGTGTCCGATCAGGCAGACCGCCTCGCCGCGAAAACGCGCGAAGCCGCCCAGGATTGCGGCGTCCTCCGCGTATTTCCGGTCGCCGGCGAACGGCGTGAATTCGGTAAACAGCCCCTTCGCGTAATCCGAAAAATGCGGTCGCTCGGGATGACGGGCGACCTGTGTTTTTTGCCACGGCGAAAGATTGGCGTAGAGGTCTTCGAGCGCCTGGGCTGCCTTGCTTTCCAGGCGCGCGATTTCGTCGCCGATCGCGGCACCTTCCCCCGATGCTTCGAGCGCACGCAATTCCTCGAGCTTTTTTTCAAGCTCGCCGACGGGCCGTTCAAAATCGAGAATGGTGCGCATGAAGAAATATATGCGACGGAAGCGTCGCGGAGGGCGGAAACTGGCCGGGAGGATAGGTTAAAGTCAAGGTTTTCAAGAGAAATACCGCTTTCCGAACGATAAACCGGCTTAATCCTCGGCTAGCGGGTGCAGGTCTCGCACCATATTCTTCAGCCGCTCGTCAAGCACATGCGTGTAAATCTGAGTTGTGGAAACGTCGGCGTGCCCCAGGAGCGTCTGCACGACGCGCAGGTCCGCGCCATTTGCCAGAAGATGGCTCGCGAAAGCGTGCCGCAGAACATGCGGACTCATCTTTCGATGATCGATACCGGCCGCACGTGCGAGCGCCTTCAGTTCGCGCGCGACATGCTGGCGCGTCACATGGCCGCTCGCACCGAACGAAGGAAACAGCCAGCGTATATTACCGGCTTTCGACTCTGTGAGCAGTTTCAAATAATCGCGCATCGTCTTGCGCGCGGCTTTGCCGAGGGGGACGAGCCGCTCCTTGTTGCCCTTGCCACGGACGGTGATCGTTTCGCCCTCGCCGCGCGCCGCGGAAGCCGGTAACGCGATCAATTCCGAGACGCGTAGACCCGAGGCGTACAAGACTTCGAGCAAACAAACGAGACGAAATGCGCGCAGCTTCTCCGTATGCGTGGTTTCTTTGGCCGCCGCCGCTTGATACGCGGCATCGAACAATCTTGCGACTTCCTCTACTGAAAGAATCTTCGGCAGCGGCCGTCCGCGACGCGGCCCTTCCAGCACCGCCGCCGGATCGTCGCTTCGCTTTCCCTCCGCGTACAAGAAGCGATGCAATTGGCGGATCGCCGACAACTTCCGCGCGGAGGAGCTGGCAGCCATGCTCCGTTTCGCGAGCGCAGCGAGATAGCTTCGTACGTCGTCGGTTGCTGCACTCGCAATACTGGAATGTCGCGTATTCAAAAACTCCGCGTAGTCGTCGAGATCGCGTCGATATGCATCGAGGGTGTTTGAGCTTGCGCCTCGCTCGGCAGCCAACATGTCGAGAAACAACCCGATGAGGCTTTCGTCTCGCCTCGCGCGGGCGTTTTGCCGGGCGCTCACTTCCCAAGCCTTTCCTGCGGGATGGTGACCGTCATTTCACGCGGATGCGGCTCGACGAAATGCGCGAGCGCCCATAAGCCCGCATAAATCACGGCGGCGATGATTCCGATGACCGCGAGAAATCGCATGAGACTCGGCATGGCAGTATCCGATTCGCATCGTGATTGCCGTGAGTGGTTACAGGTTTGGAGAACACTGGCAAGCCGCCGTTGCTCCAGACGCAGGTTGGTGTAGGTTCCGCGCCAATAGGCTTGCGAGACGAAAGAGAATGGGCACACCTAAAAACGACCGGCGGCACGGCCCGATAGCCGAGCTGAAATCGGCCCTCGGGACACGCTCGATCGTGATCGTCGGCATGCCCGGATCGGGCAAGAGTTCGGTCGGGCGCAGGCTCGCCCACCGACTGGGCCTGAATTTTGTCGACACCGATTCCAAAATCGAGGAAGCGGCGAACGGCATGTCGATCGCCGATATTTTCGCCAAGCACGGCGAGCCGGAATTTCGCGCGCTAGAAGCGCGGGTGATTGCCCGCCTCTTGGAGAGTGAGCCATCCGTGATTGCCACCGGCGGCGGCGCCTTCATGAACACCGATACGCGCCGCCGGGTCGGTGAGCGCGCAATTTCGATATGGCTTTCGGCCGAAATTCCGCTCTTGCTGGAGCGTGTGAAGCGGAAGCAAAACCGGCCCCTCCTGCGCAGCGACGATCCGGAAGGCGTATTGCGAAAGCTTCTGTCCGAACGCGAGGCGGATTACGCGCGCGCGGATATAACTGTCGTCTCGCGCGATATTCCCCATGAGGAAGTCGTCGATACGATCGTCGAAGCGCTCGCCGAACACCTCGACGCCGAGCCGGCCGAGACACGATCATGAAAGCGCCATCCGATATCGCGCCAACTGTAACGACCGTCCGCGTCGAGCTCGGCGCGCGCGCCTACGATATTGCAATCGGCGGAGGGTTGCTCGCGCAGGCGGGAAAGCGCATCGCCGGAATCAAACCAAAAGCGAAAGCCGCAATCGTGAGCGACGAAAATGTCGCGAAGCGCTACCTGGAGCGCTGCGAGCGCTCGCTCGAGGACGCCGGGATAAAAACGAGTCGTATTGTTGTTCCGGCCGGTGAAGGTTCGAAGAGCTTTTCCATTTACGAGCAAGTCGTGAACTCTATTCTCGACGCGCGCATCGAGCGCAGCGATCTTGTGATTGCGCTCGGCGGCGGCGTAGTCGGCGACCTTGCCGGTTTCGCGGCGGCCACCGCGCTTCGCGGCGTCGGCCTTGTGCAGATTCCGACCTCGCTCTTGGCGCAAGTCGACTCCTCCATTGGCGGCAAGACCGGCATCGATACCCGCCACGGGAAAAACCTGGTAGGCGCTTTCCATCAGCCTATTCTCGTGCTCGCCGACACCGATATTCTCGACACTCTTCCTCCGCGTGAATTCCGTTCCGGCTATGCCGAGATCGCGAAATACGGGCTCATCAACGATGAGCGTTTCTTCGGCTGGTTGGAGAAAAACTGGCAGGGCGTTTTCAAGGGCGGCGAGGAGCGTGTCCGTGCGGTTGCCACGAGTTGCCGCGCGAAAGCCGCGATTGTCGCGCGCGACGAGCGCGAGGCCGGCGAGCGCGCACTCCTCAACCTCGGACATACCTTCGCGCACGCGCTGGAGGCGGCGACCGGATATTCCGAGCGCCTCTTGCACGGGGAAGCAGTCGCGATCGGCATCGTGCTCGCGTACCGGTTGTCGGCGAAGCTTGGGCTTTGCCCGCAAACGGATTGCGACCGCGCCGCTGCGCACCTTAAGGCCGTTGGCCTGCCGACGAGGCTCACGGACGTAAAAGGCGGCTTGCCTGACAGCACAAAGCTTCTCAACCTCATGAGAACGGACAAGAAGGTCGAACACGGCTCGCTCGTCTTCGTTCTCGCGCGCGGGATCGGCAAGGCCTTTGTCGCAAAAGGCGTTGAAATCGGGCCTGTTCGCGCCCTTCTCGACGAGGCGCGCCGCGATCCTTAAATTAGGGGCCATGACCACCCCTGAAATTTTATCCTTGAGCGCAGTCCTGATCTGCCTCGTGGCTTCGTTCTTTTTCTCCGGCAGCGAAACGGCGCTGACAGCCTCTTCTCGCGCGCGCATGACCGCGCTCGAGAACGGCGGCGATAGACGCGCGAAAATCGTGAATGAGCTGATGGATAAGCGCGAGCAGCTCATTGGCGCGATTCTGCTCGGCAACAACGTTGCGAACATCGCCGCTTCCGCGCTCGCGACTGGAGTTATGCTGTCGTGGTTCGGGGAGGTGGGTGTTTTCTACGCAACCGCCGTGATGACCGTTGTGGTGGTCGTATTTTCGGAGGTGCTGCCGAAAACAATCGCGATCAACCATCCGGACCGTGTATCGCTCATTGTGGCGCATCCGATCTCGTTATTTGTGAAATTCCTGGGCCCTGTGACGCTCGCGATCGAAGCGGTCGTGAACGGAATTCTGCGCATTTTCCGCTTCAAGCTTGACGCGACGGAAAACGTACTCACCGGCCCGGAAGAACTGCGCGGCGCGGTGGACTTCCTGCACAGCGAAGGCGAAGTCGTAAAGGACGACCGCGACATGCTGGGCGGGCTGCTTGATCTGCGCGAGCTCGAAGTGTCCGATGTCATGATTCATCGCACCAAGATGGCGACGATCAACGCCGACGACCCGCCGGAGAAAATCGTAAGCGAAGTGCTCGCTTCCGCCTATACGCGGCTGCCGATCTGGCGCGAAACGCCCGAAAACATCGTCGGCGTGCTGCACGTCAAGGATTTGTTGCGCGAACTCAACGCGGTCGGCGGCGATGAAAGCAAGATCGACATCGACGCAATTGCGCTCGAACCGTGGTTTGTCCCGGACACCACGACGCTCGCTGCGCAGCTTAAAGCCTTCCGCAAGCGCAAAACCCACTTCGCGCTCGTTGTCGACGAATACGGCGAGGTGATGGGTCTCGTGACGCTCGAAGACATCATCGAGGAAATCGTCGGCGACATTTCCGACGAGCACGATCTGCCGATGAGCGGCCTTCGTCCGCAGGCCGACGGTTCGGTGACAGTTGACGGCGGCATGCCGATCCGCGATCTGAACCGCGCGATGGATTGGCAATTGCCCGACGAGGAGGCGACGACGATCGCGGGCCTTGTCATCCACGAGGCCCAGCAAATTCCCGAAGCGGGGCAAATCTTCACGTTTTATGGCTTCCGCTTTCAGGTCCTGCGCAAGAACCGCAATCGCATCACGGCAATGAAGATCACGCCGTTGAAGAAGCCAGTCATCCCCCCGGAAGAAGCGAAGTCCTCCGAGCGTGCCGCATAACTATTCTCCCGGGGCGCGCGCTTCGATCGCGAGTGCGTGCAGGCCATCGGCGATTTCCGAAGCCAGTAAATCGTTCACCATGCGATGCCGCTCGATCCGACTTTTGCCGCGAAACGCATCTGCCGCGACCCGCACACGCACATGCGTGGTCTTCCCAGGGATATGACCCCTGTGGCCGACATGCTTGCCGCTTTCGTCGATCACCTCGATTTGTTCCGGTGACAGCGCGCGCGCAAGCGTTTCACGAATTCGTTGGACGGTGTTCATAAATTCACCTGACTTCCTATATTGTATGCGGCCCCCACTAGATTTGGACCGTCCACTTCCTTGTTTCGCCGTGACCGGGCATACATATCGAGCTATGAAATTCGATTCACCCATTTTCGATAAGATCCGCGTCAAGCCGTCTAAGGACCGCTCGAAGAAATCCGACGCGCCGACTTGCGAGTGGCCGGGCTGCAAAAAGCCGGGCAGCCATCGCGCGCCCAAAGGGCGTGGCGCCGAGAAGCAATATTGGCACTACTGTCTCGAGCACGTCCGCGAATACAATCACAAATATAATTATTTCGAGGGCATGAGTAATGAGGACATCGCTTCCCACCAGAAGGATGCCCTCACCGGCCACCGGCCGACCTGGAAGATGAACCAGCGAACTGCCCGTTCCGCCGAGGAGCGCCGGACCGATGGCTCCCCCATGTCCGGGCGGCCTTCCTGGGCGGACCCCTTTAATCTTTTTGCCGAGCAAGCGGCCCGCGCATCCGGTGCGGCAGAACAGCGTACCGTCCGGAACGTCGAGCGAAAGGCTCTGGGCACTTTGGGGCTTGAAGTCACAGCCACCAGTGCCGAAATAAAGGCCAGATTCAAAGAGTTGGTGAAGCGGCACCACCCTGACTTGAATCAAGGCGATAAATCTACCGAGGATATTCTTCGGGAGATCATTCAGGCCTATAACTACCTTAAGAGCGCCGGCTTCTGTTAGATTACCAGCTCACTGCTTCGGCCACAGCTCCCAAAGGCCCCAACCGCTTCGCCGCGGAAGAGGAATTCATGAACGCCCTCGATACGCTTGCCCCCGTCCCCGACATGAAAGTGTCGGTCCGCCAAGTTTTTGGCATTGATGTCGACCTGGAGGTGCCCGCTTTTTCGGAAACGGACCCGCATGTGCCGGATACCGACCCGGACTACGTGTTCGACAAGGACACGACTCTCGCCATTCTTGCAGGCTTTGCCCACAACCGGCGTGTGATGATCTCGGGCTATCACGGCACGGGCAAATCGACCCATGTCGAGCAGGTGGCTTCGCGCCTGAACTGGCCTTGCGTGCGCGTCAACCTCGATAGCCATATCAGCCGTATCGACCTCGTCGGCAAGGATGCGATCGTCCTCAAGGACGGTCAGCAGGTCACGGAATTCCGTGACGGCATCCTGCCTTGGGCATTGCAGCACAATGTCGCACTCTGTTTCGACGAATATGACGCCGGCCGCCCCGACGTCATGTTCGTGATCCAGCGCGTCCTGGAAATCTCCGGCAAGCTCACCCTCCTCGACCAGAACAAAGTCATTCGTCCGCACCCGGCCTTCCGGCTGTTTGCGACTGCGAACACGATCGGCCTTGGCGACACCACCGGGCTCTATCACGGTACCCAGCAGATCAATCAGGGCCAGATGGACCGCTGGTCGATCGTAACGACGCTGAACTATCTGCCACACGACAAGGAAGTCGAGATCGTCAGCGCCAAAGTGCATCAATATCGCTCGCCCGAAGGCCACGAGACGATTTCCAAGATGGTGCGCGTCGCCGATCTCACGCGGCAGGCCTTCATCAACGGCGACATTTCGACCGTGATGAGCCCGCGCACCGTAATCACCTGGGCGGAAAACACCGAAATCTTCGGCGATATCGGCCTCGCTTTCCGGCTCACCTTCCTGAACAAGTGCGACGAACTCGAACGTTCGATCGTCGCGGAATTCTTCCAGCGCTGCTTCGGCCGCGATCTGCCCGAGTCGGCGGTGAACGTCGCGCTCGGCTGAGATGTCGATCCCGAACACAGGCAAAAGCAAAAGCGCGGAATCGCCGGCGGAGCCTTTCAAGCGGGCGGTGACGAGTTGCCTGCGCGCGATCGCCGGCAAGAACGAAATCGAGGTCGTCTATTCGAACGAGCGCCCTCTCGTGACGCCGCTGCGCGTGCGGCTGCCGGAGCCCGCGCGCCGCATGAGCAAGGCCGACGCGGCGATCCTGCGCGGACAGGCGGACTCTGCGGCGCTCAAGCTCGCTTGCCATAACCCTGCGCTTCACAAACGCATGCTGCCACAGGGCGACACCGCGCGCGCTGTCTTCGAAGCGATCGAGCAGGCGCGCGTGGAATCGATCGGCTCCCGCCGGATGAGCGGCGTCGCCGCGAATCTTTCGGCGATGATCGAGAACCGCTACCAGAATACGAATTTCGACCAGATTCGGGACCGTTCCGAGGCTCCGATCGAGGAGGCGCTTGCGCTTCTCGTGCGTCATCGTCTCACCGGCATCGAGCCGCCCACCGGCGCGAAAAAGCTTGTAGGGGTCTGGCGCGAATTCATCGAAAAGCGGGGCGATCGCGAATTGAACCTGCTGTCGCAGCGGATCGATGACCAGCGCGCCTTCGGCGAGATTGTGCACGATCTTCTGTCATCGCTAGAGATGGGCGACCAGCGGCTTGCCGACCGCAACGAAGAAGATTCCGAGGACGAGGATCAGGGCGAGGATCAGGCCGCCGACGAAGGCGATGCTGACGAGAACGAAGGCGCGGAAAACGCCGCCGCCGAGGATGCGAAGCTTGCCGCCGACGATCTCGGCGAGGAAGAAAGCGAAAGCGACGAAGCGCCCTCCGCCGACAAGCCCGAAGACTCCGACGCAAGCGATTCCACCGAGCCTGGCGAGCCGTGGCATCCGCGCCATCCGCTCTCGAACGAGCCCCGCGGGCCCGATTATCGCGCGTTCACCAACCGTTTCGATGAAACCATCGGCGCGGAAGAACTTTGCGATCCCGAGGAGCTTTCGCGGCTTCGTTCCTATCTCGACAAGCAGTTGAGCAATTTGCAGGGCGTCGTCGCCCGGCTCGCGAACCGCCTGCAGCGGCGGCTCCTGGCGCAGCAGAACCGCGCTTGGGAATTCGATATGGAAGAAGGCATCCTCGATTCCGCGCGCCTGCCGCGGGTGATCATCGATCCGTTCCAGCCCCTTTCCTTCAAACGAGAACGCGACACCGAGTTCCGCGACACGGTGGTGACGCTTCTGCTCGACAATTCCGGCTCGATGCGCGGGCGTCCGATCACGGTCGCCGCCACATGCGCCGATATTCTCGCGCGCACGCTGGAACGCTGCGGCGTGAAGGTCGAAATTCTCGGCTTCACGACGCGCGCCTGGAAGGGCGGGCAGTCGCGCGAAGCATGGCTGGCTGCGAACAAGCCGATAAACCCCGGCCGCCTTAACGACCTGCGTCACATCATCTACAAAGCCGCCGACGCGCCCTGGCGTCGCGCACGCAAGAATCTGGGCCTGATGATGCGCGAAGGGCTCCTGAAGGAGAACATCGACGGCGAAGCGCTAGATTGGGCGCACAAGCGCCTCCTGGCGCGGCCCGAGAGCCGGAAGATCCTGATGATGATCTCGGACGGCGCGCCGGTCGACGACTCCACGCTTTCGGTCAATCCGGGCAATTATCTCGAGCGGCACCTCCGCTTCATCATCAGCGAGATCGAAAATCGCTCTCCGGTCGAATTGATTGCGATCGGCATCGGCCACGACGTCACGCGTTACTATCGCCGCGCGGTCACGATCGTCGATGCCGAAGAACTCGGCGGCGCGATGACCGAGAAGCTCGCCGAGCTTTTCGACGAGAAAGCGCTGCCCGCGCCGCGCGGACGCGTCGCACGGAGACGCGTGGCGTGAGCGTTTTATCGCGGCTCTCTTTTTTTGCCCGGAATCCGGAACGGAACTGGCCGTATGTCGCGCTCTTGTGTCTGATCGCGTTTCCTTCGCTCGCGCAATTGCCGCCGAAGGAAGATGAACTCGCGGTCAAATTTGAAATTCATGCGTCGCCCATCGAAAGCTTCGACTTGCGCGATCCGCAACGGCGCGAATTCGGCCCGCTCGTTTTTCGCGGCGGCATCGAACTGAGCTCCCACCAATCGGGATTCGGCGGCCTGTCCGCCATTCGCCTGTTCGACGGCGGCACGCGTTTTGTCATCGTGAGCGATCGCGGACGCTGGCTGCGCGGTAATATAGGCTACGACGGCATCCGCCCCGTCAGGATTTCTGACGCCGAGATGGCGCCGATGCTCGCCGAGGACGGCAAGCCGCTCGCCCTCAAGGGCTGGTTCGATACCGAGTCGCTCGCCGACGACGGCGGAATTTTTTACGTCGGCATCGAGCGCGTGAACCAGATCGTGCGCTTCGACTACGGCAAGGACGGCTTCGCGGCGCGCGCGGCGCCGATCGAGTTCCCGCCGGAGATCAAAAAGCTTCCGTTCAATAAAGGCCTCGAGGCGATGACTTTCGTGCCTCGCAATCTTCCCCTCGGCGGCACGTTGATCGCGATGTCCGAGCGCGGATTGGACGACGCCGGCAACATCCGGGGCTTTCTGATCGGCGGCCCTTCGCCCGGGTTGTTCGGGGTCGTGCGCATCGGCGACTTCGACATCACCGACGCCGCCGTGACGCCGAGCGGCGACCTGCTCATCCTGGAGCGCAGCTTTTCGCTGTTGCGCGGCGCGGGCATGCGCATCCGGCGCGTGCCGCTAAAGCAGGTCAGGCGGGGAGCGGTGATTAAGGGCGAAACGCTTTTCGAGGCCGACCACAACTACAATATCGATAATATGGAAGGATTGGCGGTGCACCGCGCCGCGAACGGCGATGTCGTACTGACGCTGATTTCGGACGACAACTTCAACCCGCTGCAGCGGGCGCTGTTATTGCAATTTACGCTGACGCGTTAGCGCGATCAGGCGGCAGGCTTCGCGATCTTTTTCTCGATCTTGCGCTTCAGTTCCAGCGCCCGCGGCGAGAGATTTTCCTTGCGCGCCTTCAAAAGGAAGGCATCGAGACCGCCATTATGGTCGACCGATTTCAGCGCATTCGTGCTGATGCGGAGCCGCACCTTCTGGCCGAGCGCGTCGCTCGTGAGTGTCACCGAGCAGAGGTTCGGCAGGAACCGGCGCTTGGTCTTGATGTTCGAGTGGCTCACCTTGTGGCCCACAAGCACGGACTTTCCGGTGAGTTCGCAGCGCCGGGACATCGATCGAAACCTTCTAAATCAATGAGCCGGAACGGGACGGTTTCCCGCGTAAGGCCCAATTTGGCTGAGGAATGGGCGTCCTATTAATCGGCCCCCGCCTTAGCGTCAAGCGTGCGGAACACAACCCTGAGCCACAGTTAAGACTTAATCCGGCCCCACCGGGATTTTCGTAACAAATGTCCGCCTGTGATAGCCTTGTTCGAAATGGCGAGTAACCCGCCGCATCACAAGCGGATCCTTCAAAGGTCGAAATGTCCATGCTCCAGCAAGCCGGGCTCAAGGTTGCTCCCATCCTGTTTCTGCTCGCCGCCACGACGAGCGCGGCCGCCGATGCACGGCTAAAGGTTCATTACGAGGGTTCCGTCACGGCGATCCCGGTCGGGCGCGGCGAGTTCGTCATGGACATCTCCGATGCGGGCTATGCGGTGGTCGGCAGCGCCCGCGTCACCGGCATTGCCAAGCTCGTTTCGCGTGGCCATGGCATGGTTTCGGCGAAGGGAACTTTCGTCGACGGCCAGCTCTCCCCGACAAGTTACTCAACCAATTCGGAGAGCGACAAGAAAAAGGAAGACATCCGCATTTCCTTCGCGAACAACGCCGTCACCTCTTTTTCGGTCAATCCGCCGACAGAGGAATCCAAGGATCGCATTCCGGTCCGGGAGGAGCACCGCAGTGGCGTCGTCGACCCGATGAGCGCGGCGATTATTCCGGTTACGGGCAGTACCGACATGCTTTCGCCCGAAAACTGCAAACGCACGATCCCGATTTTCGACGGCCGCCAGCGCTACGACCTCGTTTTCAGCTACGAGCGCACGGACACGGCGAAGGACATCAAGGGGTATAGCGGCAAAATGCTTGTCTGCCGCGTCGATTACCGGCCGGTCGCCGGCTACAAGCCAAACAAGCTGAGCGTCAAATATATGCAGGACAACAAGAACATTTTCGTCTGGCTGGCGCCGGTCGAAGGCACACGCGTCCTGTTTCCCGCACGCGTCTCGATCGTCACGCTGATCGGCATCGTGGTCGTGCAGGCGGAGAATTTCGAGGTCGGCCCGCGCGACGTCACAGCGAAAAACTCAGACGTCAAGTAATCGCCCCGTCGATTCCGCCCAATTGCGTGCGAAAATTCAGCGAATTAAGGATTTCGGACCGAATCCGCGAGGAATCTCAAGCCGCTTTCGATAAAATTCGTGGCAAGTGTCGCGCGAAACCCCATATCTAGACGTGAACGAAAGCGCATCCGAGGCGAGTCAGCGATTCGGGCTCGATTCGTTCGACCCGCGTTCCGCTTGGTTACCGGTCGCGCTCGAATGCGATGAAAAGCGTCGCATTATGATACAGAAATTTTGAAAGAACCCCGGCTCCTCCGCTTATGACTGCTTCTTCTCCCCCCATTCCTCCTGGCCAGCGCGGCCGGGGCGTCACTGCCGTGCTCGGGCCGACGAATACCGGCAAGACGCATCTCGCGATCGAGCGGATGCTCGGCCATTCCTCCGGCCTTATTGGTCTCCCGCTGCGGCTCCTGGCCCGTGAAGTCTATAACCGCGCCGTCGAGCGGGTGGGTGCAGCTTCCGTCGCGCTAATCACAGGTGAAGAAAAGATTAAGCCCGCGAACGCCCGTTATTGGGTTTCGACTGTCGAAGCGATGCCGCAGGATCTCGATGTCGCTTTTCTTGCGCTCGACGAGGTGCAGCTCGCCGCCGATCTCGAGCGTGGGCATATTTTCACCGACCGGCTGCTGAACCGCCGCGGACGCGAGGAAACGCTCGTCCTGGGCGCCGCCACCATACGCAACCTGATCGAGCGGCTTCTCCCCGGCGTCAATATCGTGCAGCGCCCGCGTCTTTCCAAGCTCAGCTTCGCCGGCGACAAGAAAATCACACGGCTTCCGCGCCGCTCGGCGATCGTCGCTTTCTCTGCCGAGGAGGTTTACGCCATCGCCGAACTGATCCGCCGCCAGCGCGGCGGCGCTGCCGTGGTTCTGGGTGCACTCTCGCCACGAACACGGAATGCGCAGGTCGATCTCTACCAGTCCGGCGACGTCGATTATCTCGTCGCGACCGACGCGATCGGTATGGGCCTTAATCTCGACGTCGATCACGTCGCATTCGCTTCCGACCGAAAATTCGACGGCTATCAATTCCGCCATCTCTATCCGTCGGAAATGGCGCAGATCGCGGGCCGCGCCGGCAGGCACGCGCGCGACGGCACCTTCGGCACGACCGGACGATGCGAACCGTTCGGACCCGAGCTCGTAGAGCGGCTCGAGAATCACAACTTCGATCCGGTACGGACGGTGCAATGGCGAAACACGAGCCTGAATTTCCGCTCGATCAAGGAGCTTTTGGGGAGTCTCGCTCAAGGCCCGCGCGAGGAAGGTCTGGTTCGCGCACCGGTCGCCGACGACGTTCTGGTGCTGGAACATGCCGCCAAGGACAAGGACATCGCAGCGCTCGCGACGACACCGGCCGCCGTGGAACGGCTATGGGAGGCTTGCCAGCTTCCCGATTACCGTAAGATCGCGCCGGCCGCGCACGCCGAGCTTGCGATGACCCTCTATAGTTTCCTGATGCGCGAGGGTAGAATACCCGCCGACTGGATCGCACGGCAGATCAAGCACGCCGACAGGACCGATGGTGATATCGACACGCTTTCAAATCGCATTGCGCAGGTCCGCACCTGGACTTTCGCCGCAAATCGCTCCGATTGGCTCGACGATCCGGAACATTGGCAGGGCATCGCGCGCGCGGTCGAGGACAAGCTTTCGGATGCCTTGCATGAGCGCCTCGCGCAGCGTTTTGTCGACCGCCGTACCAGTGTCTTGCTGCGCCGCCTGAGAGAGAATGCCGCATTGGAAACCGAAATAACCAAGACCGGCGATGTCGTGGTCGAGGGCCACGTCATCGGCCACCTCTCGGGCTTCGAGTTTTCGCCCGCCGATTCTTCCGGCGAGCCTGAAGCGAGGGCATTGCGCGGCGCGGCGCAGAAAGTGCTCGCAAGCGAAATCGAAAATCGCGCGAAGAAATTATCGGAGTCGGGGGACGAGACGTTCGTGCTCACAACCGACGGAACGATCCGCTGGAGCGGCGATCCGGTGGCGAAGCTCGTCGCGGCCGACAACGCGCTAGAGCCGCGCTTTCGCATCCTCGCCGACGAACAGCTCACGGGTTCCGCCCGCCAAGGCGTGGAAGAACGCCTGACGCGCTGGCTGAAAGCGCACATCGAAAAATTGCTCGGACCGCTGATCGCGCTCGGGAAGGCCGAGGACATAACCGGCATCGCGCGCGGCGTCGCCTTCCAGCTCGTGGAGGCCTTCGGTGTTTTGGAGCGCCAGAAAGTCGCCGAGGAGGTAAAGAGCCTTGATCAGCCGACGCGGGCCACGCTTCGCCAGCACGGCGTCCGTTTCGGCGCCTATCATATTTATCTTCCCGCGCTGTTGAAGCCGGCACCGCGCGCTTTGAGCCTCCTTCTTTGGGCTTTGAAGAACGGTGGCCTGCAGCAGAAGGGGATCACCGACTTGCCTGCGCTCGCTTCAAGCGGCCGCACATCGATCCCGGTCGATCCCGAGATATCGAAGCCGCTCTACCGTCTTGTCGGTTATCGCCTGTGTGGTTTGCGCGCGATTCGCGTCGATATTCTGGAGCGTCTCGCCGACCTCATTCGCCCCGCGCTCTCCTGGCGCCCGGGCATGCCGGGCGAGAAGCCGGCGGGCGCCTTTGACGGGCGCGGATTTACGGTCACTGTGGCGATGACTTCGCTCGTCGGCTGCGCCGGCGAGGACTTTGCAGCGATTTTGCGTGCACTTGGCTATCGCATGGATCGCCGCCCGCCGCCTCCTGCTGCACCCGCGATCTCACCCGAGGCCGCAACAGAGGCTCCTCTCGCCGAAATCACCACGGCAGAAACCGCGGCCACTGCACCAGCTGAAGCCATGCCTTCTGAGAATGCAGCCGAAGCCTCTGCCGAAACTTCCGCCGCCGAGAACGCGGCCGTGTCGAGCGAAGCGGCCGAGCCGGTCAAAGAACCGGAAATGGTTGAAGTGTGGCGGCCCGGCCGGCCGCCCGGTGAACGCCGCCCGAAAAAATCGCACGACCGCGAACGCAGGCGGCCACAGCATGTTTCTCTGCCCGCATCGGGCGAAACACAAGCGCAAAGTTTTTCGCGTGAAAATGCCGAAGCGAAGCCGTACCGCGACCGCAAACAGGCCGCACGCAAGCATGATCGCAAGCGCAGCGGAGACGGCGGACGCCGCAGGCCGCGTCCCGAACGGCGGGAGCGTCCGATCGATCCGAATTCGCCTTTTGCGGCGCTACTCGAGTTGAAAGCACGCCTTGAGTCGGGAAATGACTCCGGTAAGAAAAACGAAGAAAAAAACGACACCTGAGCGCTTCGAGCCGGAGGCTCGGCAACGCATTGATCGCTGGCTTTGGCATGCGCGCATCGTCAAGACGAGATCCCTGGCCGCCTCGCTCGTTGCTTCGGGTTACGTTCGCGTGAACGGCAAACGCACGGGATCATCCGCTCATGCGGTGCGCAAGGACGATGTGCTCACCGTCGCGCTGCCGCGCGTGGTTCGGGTTCTGCGCGTCATCGATTTCGCTGATCGCCGCGGCGGCGCGGCGCTGGCAGCCACCCTCTACGAAGAGATCAGAAGTTAGCCGCCGAAAGCGGCCAGCCTTTGCTTGCGAAGCGCGAGGACATGCGTTAGGCCCCGCGCGTCCCTATATAAATTTCTGAGAACCATGACCTACGTCGTCACCGAGAACTGCATCCGATGCAAATATATGGATTGTGTCGAGGTGTGCCCTGTCGATTGCTTCTACGAGGGCGAAAATATGCTTGTCATTCATCCTGACGAGTGTATCGATTGCGGCGTTTGCGAGCCTGAGTGCCCGGCCGAGGCGATCAAGCCCGACACTATCGGCGGACTCGAAAAATGGCTCTCGTTGAATGCCGAATTTTCCAAAATCTGGCCGAACATCACGGTAAAGCGAGATCCGCCGGCCGATGCGAAGGAATGGGACGGCAAACCGGATAAGGAAAAGTTCTTTTCGCCGGAGCCGGGGCAGGGCGACTGAAAATTGCGCGGAACGCGCCTGCCTTAACCGTCTTGTTGTTTTGCGACATCCCTTAGCCGCAAGACATTGATTTTTGGCCGGTTTGTGGTAATATGGTCACAATCACTAACGTATCCGCTCGCTTTGGTGCTCCTCACGGAGCCTTCCATCACGGAACTGAACCTATTTATCGGCGTTCTCAGGCTATTCTCGCTTTTGAAGAGACGAGAATGGCATTTGCAACCTTCGGTTGAGTGTCCACGATGAATAAAAAACGCAAGGCAGCGGCAAAAGGATCAAAAGTGGCAAAAAAGACTTCCGCGAAAGCCCCCGCCCCTGCCCCCGTCAAGAAAGCTGCGCATAGCCGTCAAGGCTTCCGCACGCATGAGCACATCGTCTATCCGGCGCATGGCGTCGGCCAGATCGTGCGCATCGAAGAGCAGGAAATCGCTGGCAACAAGCTTGAGCTCTTCGTCATCAGCTTCCAGAAAGACAAAATGACGCTTCGCGTTCCGACCGCCAAAGCAGCGGCAGTCGGCATGCGCAAGCTCGCCGGCCCCGATGTCGTGAAGAAGTCGCTCGACACATTAAAGGGCCGCGCCCGCATCAAGCGCACGATGTGGAGCCGCCGCGCGCAGGAATACGAAGCGAAAATCAATTCCGGCAACCTGATTTCGATCGCCGAAGTGGTACGTGACCTCTTCCGCTCGGAAAACCAGCCGGAGCAGTCCTACAGCGAACGCCAGCTTTACGAGGCGGCGCTCGACCGCATGGTGCGCGAACTCGCCACCATTGAGGACATCACCGAGACTGAAGCGAGCAAGCAGGTGGAGTCTTATCTGCTGAAGGGCCCGCGCCGCGGACCGAAGACGGAAGATACAGCCGAAAAGCAGGACGAAGCGGCCTAAATTTTCGGATATTTTAACAAAAAGCCCGGCCCGTGCCGGGCTTTTTATTCGACGACGATCTTCACCCGCTCACCGAATTGAAGCTTCGAATCCTTGTCGAGGCCGTTGAGAACAAGGAAGCGCTCCAGCTTCTTGTCCGGTACCGCCATGCGCCGCGCGAGTTTCTCCGCCGTATCGGTAAGGCCGACGCGCACAACCGAAATCCGGAGCGGCCGCACATTCCTGATTTCGTCTTCGCCGACGCGCCGGAACGTATCGGCCGCGGCGCGGAAAGTTTGATCATTCGCGGGCGTGATTTCACGCGCGGCGAAAACCAGCCGATAAACGTCGCTGCCGAACCGGATCGCATAGAGCCGGAACGACCACTGCTGCCCGCGCGCAAGCGCGGTCGCTGCCGGGAAACCGTTGATGGTCAGCGACTGCACCGAGTTCGGATCGACCCCGTCGATCCAGCCCGAAGCGAGATAGCTGCCGAGCGGCGTGGTGCCTGGAACGCGCACGGCATCGAGCCGCAGCGCTTCCTTGCCGGACGCCGTCGCGCCGAGCACGGCCTGAGCGGTATTCTCCAATGAGAAGCCTTCCGGGGCGGTGAAGGTGAAGCCGAGATTTGGGTGCAGGAAGCTCCTTCCGCGCACATAGCCTTCCTTCGGGTCGTCGCCATAAACCATACCATCGATCGAATCGAGGAAATCTTTTTGGTCGCGCTCGCCTTTTGCGCCGTACTGGCCCGCATTGGTAACCGCGAGCGAGATGCGCTCGGGCGTTGCCGGATGGCTTGAGATGAAATCCACCTGATCCTTATTGGCGCTGGCCGCCCCGCCCGATCGCAACGTCGCATAGCGGCCCATGGTGGTGAGGAAACGCGATGCGCCATAAGGATCGAAGCCCGCGCGTGCGGAAATCCCGACGCCGACCGCGTCCGCCTCCAGCTCCTGGTCACGCGAGAAGGCCGCGAGCGAAATCTTGTTTTTCGCAAGCGCAAGCGCGCCGAGATCCGGATCTTGGACCACGTCGGAAATCACGCGGCTCACGATCATCGCCTGCCGCACCTGCGCTTCGCGGATTGCCGCATGGCGCGCGATGACGTGCGCCATTTCATGGGCGAGCACCGAGGCGAGCTCCGATTCGTCATTGGCGAGCGCAATCAGCCCGCGCGTGACGTAAAGCGTCCCCCCCGGAAGCGCAAAGGCGTTGATCGCGGGCGAATTTAAAATCGTCACACGATAATTTATGTCGGGCCGCTCGGAAGCCGAGACGAGACGGGTGACAATTTTCGAAATGTTTTCTTCGAGCTGGGGCGAATGATAGACCCCGCCATAGGCTGCGACCAGGCGCTCGTGCTCCTTGCGCTGCTCCGGCGGCAGCGTGTTTGCGACATCGTCACGGGCTGCCGATGCTTCGGAGAGGCCGAAGCGATCGGTTTCCAAACTCGCGCAGGAAGCGAGTACGAGTGTTGCGGCGAGCGCAATCAGGCTTGTGCGCAGCCCGAGCCGAAAATTCGACGCTTCCTCTTTGCACGCACTCATGTGCCGCTACCCGCAAGAACCTCGAGCGAGGCCGGTTTCCGGATTTCGATCGCCGGCCCGCCGGACGAGAATAACACGCCGCGGGCACGGACTTGTTTGCCGCGCAGGCTCTTCAAGTCGATGCCCGCGGCGGCGAAACCCGCGCGTGCCGAGCGTGGGATCATAATGCTGAAATCCTCGTTATAGCGGCGGCCGAAATCGAGATAGGTATGGCCGGAAGTTTCGCCAACCCGCCGGATTACGCCTTCGACCACGGCAAAACGCCCCATCGAGGCGGTTAATTTTTCGATATTATCGGCTCGTTCGACCGCAAAGCGCGCGTCCTGCCACAAGCCCTTTCGGCCGGCACGCGCCTTCGCTTCAAAGCCTAGTAGCGGCTTGGCGCAAGATAATTCGCTCGTTTCCGGCGCGACACGCAGCCATCCTTCGGAGACAAGATCGGCCTGCAGCCAATCCGCACCGTCTGCACCGAAAGCGACCTGTGCCACCAGCCGGCCATAGCGATCGCTCAAATTCTTCCGGCCATAAAGCGCCAGCGATTTTCCCGCGACAAGAGCGTTCAGCTTTTCCGCAGCATTGAGGGCAACTGCGTCGCCATCGATTTCATTCGCAGCGACGACACCCGCAAGACGAACCTCACGGCCGTCCTTCAGCCGGATCGTCACACCGTCGCGTGCCGCCGCTGCTTCCACGTTTTCAAAGGAGCTCGCCGCTTCCGGGCAAGACAGCCGGACACCTTCCGAATGCACGGGGACAGCCGCAAGCGAAGCGCACGCGACCCCCCATGCGATCGCAAGACTGTGGCGAACGCAGCACACGCTCAACGTCCCCTTTTCCGAGCGCCCATAAAAGAGGGCTCTAACGAGGCGATTTTGCGGCCTCGCCACTCGACCGCCAAGCCGCATGTAAGCCCGCCCCGCGACTGAGAAATTTATTCAGCCGCCTGTAGCCGCTTCTCGTCGATCGGCAGAATCTCGACTTTCTTGCCCTCCTCGGCGACCAATACCGCATTTTCCGGAACGGCTTTCCAGCTAGCATGATCTTCGTCGAGCGGTTCGGAGACGACCACCACACCGTTTCCTGCAGTACGGAAATAGAGGGAATTCGGGGAATCGTTCACTGCATAACGGAAGGCATAAAGATCACGGCCGTTCGCGAGTGCTGCTGTGAAGCGAAGCGAGTCTCCACTGCCGTTTTCACCCAGCATCGCTGTTATTTGTTGCAAAACTTTCGTCGTGGCGGCGACCGGCGAAGAATCGATCCCCGCGCCCATAATGGCGAGAAACACCGCTTCCGAATCCGTCGTGCCGAGACGCGCGGGATAAACCTCGTCGGGAATGAGGTGCTCGATTTTCCGGCGCAGCCGGTTCCAGTCGCCGATGAAGCCGTTATGCATGAACAGCCAGTTCTTGCACACGAACGGATGGCAGTTCGGCCGCGTGATCGGCGTACCGGTCGCCGCGCGAATATGCGCGAAGAATAAGTGCGAGCGGATATGACGGCAGAGATAGCGGAGATTTTCGTCCGACCAGGCGGGCCGCACCTCGCGATAAAGACCAGGATCGGGATACTCGCCGTACCAGCCCAAGCCGAAGCCGTCGCCGTTCGTACTCACTGTCGATTCGAGCGCTTTGATGCTTTGCGAAATCAGCGAGTGCGACGGCTCGGTCACATAGTGCTCAAGGGCGATCGTATCTCCGCGATAAGCGATCCATCGGCACATGATTCGTATCCTATCTAGGCGCAGACCTTTTGTGCGGAATCGCGCCCCCGCGCAAATCAAATACCTTCACAAATTATGAGCCTGCAACCAGCTTTCCAACAGGACGACCTGCCAGAGTTTCGAATGACCCTTCGGCGTGAGTTCCCCTTCAGGGTTCGCCAATAAGCGGTCCACATACTCGCGGTTGAACAGCCCGCGTTCCTGTGCCGCAGGCTCACTCAAGACGTCGCGCGCGAATTCAAGAAACGGCCCCCGAATGTATTTCAGGGACGGGACGGGGAAGTAGCCCTTCGGGCGATCGATAATCTCCGCGGGAACCACGCTTCGGGCCGCTTCCTTCAGAATGTATTTGCCGCCCTCGCGGACTTTCAGCTCCGCCGGGATGCGGGCGGCAAGCTCCACGAGCTCATGATCGAGGAACGGAACCCGCGCCTCCAGCCCCCAGGCCATCGTCATATTGTCGACCCGCTTCACCGGGTCATCCACGAGCATGATTTCCGTATCGAGCTGAAGCGTCGCGTCGATGGGGCGCGAATTCCGTTCGCGCTCGAAAAATTCCTCTACGAATTCGCGGCTATAGTCCTCTTCGATGTAGCGCGGATCGAGCACTTCGCGCATTTCCTGATGATCGCGATCGAAATAGACACGGGCGTAATCCGACGCGGGGTCGTTCGACTGCATCATCTTCGGGTACCAATGATAACCGCCGAAGACTTCGTCCGCGCCCTGCCCGCTTTGCACGACCTTCACATGCTTCGCGACCTCTTCCGAAAGCAAATAGAAGCCGATCGCGTCGTGGCTCATCATCGGCTCCGACATCGCCTGAATGGCGTCGGGCAACGCGTCCAACGTCGCCTCCGATTTGATTTCGATCTTCTCGTGCTTCGTGCCGTATCGCCGCGCCACGAAATCCGAATACTTGAATTCGTCGCCTTTCAGGTTGCGAACGCTTTCGAAGCCGATCGCGAATGTCTTCAGATCCGTCTGCCCGCTTTCGGCGAGAAGCGCCACGACGAGCGAACTGTCGAGCCCGCCCGACAAGAGCACGCCGACGGGAACGTCGGCCACCTGTCGCCGCTTGACTGCAAGCGTGAGTGCATCAAGCACCGCTTCCTTCCATTCCTCCTTGCTCATCGCGCGGTCCTGCGGCCTGCGGCCGACTTGCAGCGTCCAGTAGGTTTCTTCGCGGCGGCTTCCGTCAGGTTCGACGATCATCAAGGTCGCCGGCGGAAGCTTGCGAACACCCTTCAAAATCGTTCGCGGCGGCACGACCACGGCGTGCAGCGACATATAATTATGGAGACCGACCGGGTCGATTTCCGTATTCACCCCGCCCGCCGCGAGCAACGCCGGCAGAGTCGAAGCAAAACGGAGGCGATTTTCATCCTCGGCGAGATAAAGCGGTTTAATGCCAAGCCGGTCACGCGCGAGCACCACACGGCCGCTGTCCCGCTCCCAAATTGCAAAAGCAAACATGCCCAGGAACCGCTCGACACAGCGCGGACCCCATTCGGCATAGGCCTTGAGGATGACCTCGGTGTCGCCGTCGGAAAAGAAGCGATACCCCTTTTCCTGAAGCTCACGGCGCAATTCGCGGAAATTGTAGATGCAGCCGTTAAAGGCGGTGGCGAGCCCGAGCTCGCTATCAATCATCGGCTGGTTTGACGTGGACTCGGTGTCCAGAATGCTAAGACGCCGGTGGCCGAACCCCACACGATCCTGCACGAAAAGGCCGCTCGAATCCGGCCCTCGGCGGCAGAGACTTTCGGCCATGGCTGAAATGGAAGAGGCGGAAGCAGGCTCCCGAAACGATATTTCTCCGCAAAGCCCGCACATTAGAGGACGTCCCATAAATAAGTACACGCCTCCAATGCGGCGGGGCATTGGTGGTTTTTCAAAATCACGACTTTCTCCTGATTGCCTTCGCTAATTAAAACGCGTGATAGCGCAAAAAAGTTCCGGATTTAGGATGGCTTGTTTATTCCCTGCTACTTTCATTTAGACCTGCCTGTAAGCTGTTGTTGCAGCGCGCATAAATGAAACACTTGAGACGTAGGTCGCATCTTCTGCTAGATAAGGCGAGGGCGCGGTCAACGCGCAACCGGAATCTAGCGGCGAAAGACCGCAGCCATCGCACCGATGGCACAGGGGAGAGAAACAATGAAGAAATCCAGCAATCCGTCACGCGTATCTGCGGCAAGCCGCCGCAAATTCCTCAAGACCGCCGGACTTGGAGTCGCGGCGGCCGCAGTCACCGCGCCAAATGTTGTGAAGGCCGCAGGCCCCATCAATATGCGGTGGCAAAGCACTTGGCCGTCCAAGGACATCTTCCACGAATACGCGCTCGACTACGCCAAAAAGGTCAACGACATGACCGGCGGCGATCTGAAGATCGAAGTGCTGCCCGCCGGTGCCGTCGTGCCGGCGTTCCAGTTGCTCGACGCGGTCTCGAAAGGCGTGCTCGACGGCGGCCACGGCGTGCTCGTGTATCATTACGGCAAACAAACCGCGCTTGCGCTCTGGGGTTCAGGGCCGGCCTATGCGATGGACGCCAACATGCTGCTCGCCTGGCACAAATACGGCGGCGGCAAGGAGCTCTTGGACAAGATCTTCACCTCGATCGGCGCGAACGTCGTTTCGTTCCCCTACGGACCGATGCCGACGCAACCGCTCGGCTGGTACAAGAAACCGATCACGAAGCCGGATGACTTCAAGGGGCTGAAGTTCCGCACCGTCGGCATTTCGATTGACGTTTTCTCCGGCATGGGCGCCGCGGTGAACGCGCTGCCCGGCGGTGAAATTGTATCGGCGATGGACCGCGGACTTCTCGACGCGGCCGAATTTAACAACGCAACGTCCGACCGCGTGCTTGGCTTCGCCGACGTCTCCAAAGTCTACATGCTGCAGAGCTACCACCAAAACGCCGAACAGTTCGAAATTTCGTTCAACAAAACGAAATTCGACTCGTTGCCGGCGAACATGAGGGCGATCATCGCGAACGCGGTGGAGGCGGCGTCGCAGGACATGTCCTGGAAAGCGATCGACCGTTACTCGAAGGACTACATCGAGTTACAGCAGAAAGACGGCGTCAAAGCCTATAAGACGCCGGATTCGGTCTTGAAACGCCAGCTCGAAATCTTCGACGAAGTCGCCAAGAAAAAGGCGGCCGAAAACCCACTCTTCAAGGAAATCATCGAATCGCAACTCGCTTTCGCGAAGCGTGCGACGCAGTGGGAACAGGACACGGTCGTCAACCGGCGCATGGCGTTCGAACACTATTTCGGACCGAACGCGAAGAAGCCGATCTAATCAGGCTACGAACTCGCGAGGCACCATTCCGTGAATTACGGAGTGGTGCCTTGCGTTACCGAGACGATCCGCAAGGGGGAGCGGCATGAACGTCCAGGGCGTTCTTCATACGATCGACGGCATCAGCACATGGGTCGGCAAAGCCTTTTCCTGGCTCATGATGATCCTGATGACCGTCGTCTGCATCGAGGTCTTCAAGCGATACATCTTGAACGCGCCGACGGCGTGGATCTTCGATGCCGAAAACATGCTGTACGGCACCTGCTTCATGCTGTGCGGCGCCTATACGCTGGCGCAAAACGCGCATGTACGCGGCGATTTTCTCTATAGCTCGATGCGTCCGCGCACGCAGGCGCTGCTCGACCTCGTGCTCTACATCGTCTTCTTTATTCCCGGCATTGCGGCGCTGATCTATTCCGGCTGGATCTTCGCGCACGAATCCTGGTCGATCAACGAACATTCGACCGTCACCGCCGACGGTCCGCCGGTCTGGCAGTTCAAATTCATGATCCCGCTCGCCGGCGCGCTGGTCATGGTTCAAGGCGTCGCCGAGATCGTCCGCTGCGTCATCTGCCTGCGAACCGGCGAATGGCCGGAACGCCTGAAAGACGTTGCCGAGACGGACGTCATCGAAGAACAGCTCGCGCACAGCGAATTTGTCGATGAAGAGTCCCGCAAAATTGCGATCGAGCGCGCCAAACAAATCGACGAAGCCGCCCGCCAGCGCGGCATGGGTGGAGACCTTCAAAAATGAGCGACCCCGCACTCGGGCTATTGATGCTTTGCCTCATCGTGGTCGTGATTATGATGGGGTTCCCGACGGCCTTCACCCTGATGGGCCTCGGCATGTTCTTCGGCTACATCGCCTTTCACGTGCCCGGCCAGGCGTTCACGGAGAACCAGGTCTTTGACCTGATGGTCCAGCGAACTTACGGCGCGATGACCAACGACGTTCTGGTATCGATCCCGCTTTTCGTGCTCATGGGATATGTGATGGAGCGCGGGGCGCTGGTCGATAAGATGTTCTATTCGATCCAGCTTGCTTTCCGGAACGTGCCGGCCTCGCTCGCGGTCGCGACTTTGCTCGTCTGCACATTCTGGGGCATCGCCTCCGGCCTTGTTGGCGCGGTCGTCGTGCTGATGGGCGTGATCGCCTTCAATCCGATGCTGCGCGCAGGCTACGACGTGCGGCTCGCCTCCGGTGTCATCACCGCGGGCGGCACGCTCGGCATCCTGATCCCGCCCTCGGTCATGATCATCGTCTATGCGGCGGTCGCCGGACAATCCGTCGTGAAGCTTTACGCGGCCGCGATGTTCCCCGGCTTCTTCCTTTCGCTTCTCTATCTCATTTATATCGTCGGCTGGGCGATGTTGAACCCGAAGATCGCGCCGCCGCTGCCGCAGGCACAAAGGCAAGTACCCGTCTCGGATTGGCTGCGGAAATTCCAGGCGGCTTATTCGCCAAATGTTTTCGCCGGACTTGCCGCCGCGCTGGTCTCGCCTTCGCGCGCGTTCGAAATCGAAACCGGCAAGGGCCGCGTGACGTACTGGACCTTGCTTTCGAGCTTCGCCTATTCGCTGGTGCCGTTCCTGCTCGTCGCCGGCACGCTCGCGCTGACTTGGTGGTATGTCGTGATTCACCCGCAAGTTGGCCCCGAAGCGGCGGTCGAAGGCGTGCAGCAGCTGGGAACGCCCGGCCTCGCGCAAAAACCGCCGACCGAGTCCGATCTCGGCCCGCCCCCGAGCTTCTATTGGTCGTTCGGGGTGATCGTGCTGCTCGCCGCGATTTGGCAGGTCCGCTATTACTTGCGGCTCGATGCCGAGCGGCTCGAAGTGATCAAGCTGCTTTCGACCTCGATCATGCCGCTCGGGATTCTGACCGTCGTCGTGCTCGCGGTCATCCTGTTCGGCATCACGACCGCGACCGAATCCGCCGGCGTCGGCGCAGCAGGAGCGTTTTTGCTCGCTTTTCAGGCAAAAACACTCGACTGGAAGCGTACGAAGGAAGCCGTATTCCTGACCGCGAAAACCACCGCGATGGTGTGCTGGCTGTTCGTGGGTTCGGCGCTTTTTTCCGGCGTCTTCGCCATTCTCGGCGGGCAGGCGCTGGTCGAGCAATGGGTGCTCTCGCTCAACATGACACCCATCCAATTCATGATCCTCTCGCAGGCGATCATCTTCATTCTCGGCTGGCCGCTGGAATGGACCGAGATCATCGTGATTTTCGTCCCGATCTTCCTGCCGCTGCTCAAACACTTCAACATCGACCCGATCCTGTGGGGCACGCTGGTGTTCGTGAATTTGCAAGCAGCCTTCCTGTCGCCGCCGGTTGCAATGTCGGCGTTTTATCTGAAGGGCGTGGCACCGAGACACGTCACGCTGAACCAAATTTTCTCCGGCATGATGCCCTACATGCTGATCGTCATTCTCTGCATGATCATCATGTATTTCTGGCCGGGAATGACGCTCTGGCTGCCGAATTATCTCTACGGCGTCTGACGCCTTTATCTTTTGGGATGCGGCGCGCTGAAGGGCGCCGCATCCCGGGCCGTCCAGTCGAGCGCCATTATCCCCGCGCCCGCGCTGTTCGCGCGTCCGGGCATTCTTTCCCCACAGCCCTCGGATTTTTTCGCGAATGGCGTAAACGCCAAGCGCGTTAATACGAGGGGGCCGGAGCACCGCTTGGCGCACGGGCCTTCCGTTCGTTGCCTCTCTTTCTCGAGAGGCGCGCTTCGCAGCGCTCCAGCACGGCGATTTCTCGGCCCGGGCCGCGCTTTTCGTGAGGCCGAAACCTCTCCGTCAGCGAGCACCTCGCGCCGGCTCGTAGTGGCCGGAGGCGGGGTCCCGTGGCCGTCCCGGTGCTCCGCTTGCGAAGCGGAACAGCAGGCGCCGGACCTTTCCCCGCACCGATGACGCCTCATGAGCGCGCTCCTCGACGGGAAAGGGTGATAGGAATATAATCAATATAGCAAAAGCTGTCAAGCGGCGGCACGGACGTGCAGTGTCTCAGTTTGACTTTTTTGTCATTACCGGGCCGTCGCGCCCGGCGAGCGGAACGCGAGCCGTGGCGCGGACGAGACCCGGTAATCCATAAGACTGACCGTGTATGCCGAGCTCCATCATGGATCACCGGGTCTCGCAGCGTCGTCCGCTCGCTCCGCTCGCGGGACGCTGCGGCCCGGTGATGACGGCAAACTGAGACACTGCCCACGGACGCCCGCGTTTCAGTGCGTTTTCTGCCGCAAATCCAGGAATGTCGCGATTGCGCCGCGCGGCTTTCCGTTTTCGTCGAGAAGCGGCGTCGCCGACATCAAGACCGTCGCGCGCGCCCCGCCGGGCAGCGCCATTTCGCATTCGAAGCCTCTGACAAATTCGCCCTTTGCCGCACGCTGCAAGGGTTGCGCGTCCGGGTTTAATTCGGCGTCGTCCTTGAAGAGCCGCAGCGAGCCCGTAAACGGCCGCGGCCGATTGGCTTCCTCGCCATGCATGCCGAGAAGCTGCGCTCCGTAACGATTGATGAGGATTTCGCCCTTGCGATTGTCTTTTATCAGCAAGACTCCTACCGGCAGCATATCGAGAAGCGTCTCCAGGCTTTCCACGCGGTCCCGAAGCTCGTTTGTAAGCTCGCCGATACGCGCTTCGGCCTTCACAATCTTCGTGACGTCCACGAACGTAATCACCACGCCCGCGATTATGTTGTCGACCGTGCGATACGGCAGTATGCGCATGATGTAGCGCGCGTCGTTGTAATTGCTCCCGACCTGCCGCTCGATGGTGGAAAGCGTGCGCAGCACGCGCTCGGCGTCCTCTTGCACCGTATCGGCGTCGAATCGCGCACGAACATGCGAGATCGGCCGTCCGGTATCGCTTTCGACCAGGCGAAACAGGTCCTTCGCCGCCGGCGTGAAGCTCTTCACCGTAAGATCGCGGTCGAGGAACACGGTCGCAATCTGCGTACTCTCCAACAGGTTCGCAATGTCGCTGTTGGCGCGGGAGAGCTCCTCGACGCGCGCATTCAGTTCGGAATTGACGGTTTGCAGTTCCTCGTTGATCGATTGCAGTTCTTCCTTGGAAGTCTCCAGCTCCTCGTTCGCCGATTGCAGCTCCTCGTTCATCGACGAGAGTTCTTCGTTGCCGGATTTCAGCTCCTCGTTCGAACTTTCCAGCTCCTCCGTCATCGTCTGCAGCCGCTCTTTCGCCGCCCGCAGCTCCATCTCGAGCTGGCGCATGTTGGCGCTCTCGACATCCTCGACCGTCTCGCCTTCCTGCTCCGCCGACGCTTTGATGCCGCCGACATCCTGGAATACGACAAGATAGAACTGGTCCTGCGAAGTCTTGGGCCGCAGCGGTTGCACAATCAGGTCGACGGTCTGCTGGCCGCCATTGGTGCCGACCGCGATATTTCCCTGGATCGACACTTGCCCCGTGCTCACGGATTTATGCACGGCGGCGCGCAAATCTGGACGCAATCCCCTGCGTGCCATGCTGAAAATATCCGTTTTCGGCGCGCCGGGCGCGAGCTCCAGATACTTTCCGGTGCGTCCCGACGCGTGCAGCATGTCGCCATTCGCATCGATGATGACGTAAGCCGGCGAATAGCGATCGAGCACCTGCCGCTCCGCAAGGCTTTGGATGCTCTCATGCTCGATTGCCGGCCGCAGCGCGGGCGCAATCTTGCGGCCGGAATGATCGGACGCTGTGAGCGGAAATTCCGGCAGCCGTTTTTCCATCTGGGGGCGGCGCTGGAAAATCCGGTGATTCTTGTCGACGTTGGAAAAGAGACGCGGGTGCCGGGTTACGTTCTCCGACGTGCCGAGAAAAAGATAACCGCCGTCGTTCAACGCGTAGTGGAAAAGCGGAACAAGCCGGCTCTGCAATTCCGGCGTCAAATAAATCAGCAAGTTTCGGCAGCAAACGAGATCAAGCTTGGAAAACGGCGCATCGTGCAAGAGATTATGCGCGGAGAACAGACAGATTTCCCGCAGCTCGCTTGCGATCCGGTAGGTGCCGTCCTCGCGTACGAAATAGCGCTCGAGCCACTTCGCTGGGACATCTCTTGCAATCGCGGACGAGAACCGTCCGGTTCGAGCGACTTGCAGCGCTTCCTCGTCGATGTCGCTCGCGAAGATTTGCAGCTTTGGCGCATTGTGTCCCTTCGGCATGTGTTCGCGCAGCAAAATCGCGATCGAATAGGCTTCTTCGCCCGTTGAGCAACCCGCCACCCAAACGCGAACGGTATCGTCCGCGCCCTTGCCTTCGAACAGCTTCGGGATCACTTCTTTTTCCAAAGCGTCGAACGCCCGCTTGTCGCGGAAAAAATTTGTGACGCCGATCAGGAGATCCTGCAACAGTGCGTCGAGTTCTTGCGGATCCTTGCGCAAACGCGCGATGTACTCGGGCACATTGTCGAGCTGCAGCACCTGCATGCGCCTCTGCACGCGCCGTGCGACTGTCTTGTCCTTGTAACCGCTGAAATCGTGGCCGGTGCGCGCGTGCAGAAGCGCGCAGATCTGTGTCAGGGAATTGGCCGCTTCGTTTAGGACGCCGTCCGGGCCCTTTTTTCCGTCGACCTCCGTCAGGTAGGTGAAATATTCGAAAATTTTCGAAGGAATTTTCTCGGCCGGCAGTACAAAATCGACGAGACCGGTGCTGACCGCGCTTCGCATCATCCCGTCATACTCGGCGCCTTCCTGCGCGATTGTGAGGCCGCCATGTTCTTTCACCGCCCGCAACCCGAGCGTTCCGTCGCTGCCTGTCCCCGACAGGATCACGCAGGCTGCGTTTTCCCGCCGCGCTTCCGCCAGGGAAATAAAGAAGTTGTCGATCGGGGTGCGATAGCCGCGTTGTTCGGCAGGCTTCGAAGTATGCAGCCGGCCGTCGGCAATCAGAAGGGTCGCATCCGGCGGAATAACGTAAATGTGGTTGGCCTCGATGTCGGTCGCGCCGCTGACTTCCGTGACGGGAATCTGGCTGTCGCGCGCCAGTATTTTGTACAGCATGCTTTCATAATCCGGCGCGAGGTGCTGGACGACCACATATGCTATACCCGAATCCGAAGGGATCGAAGGAATAAGGTGCTTCAAGGCGTCGATGCCGCCTGCCGACGCCCCGATCCCGACAACGGGCGGCCAGGCCCTTGTCACCTGTTCGGCGCTGTTTTCCCCATTGCCGCTTTGGCGGCTGTTATTGCCCGCCTTGGGCCGATTGCCTTTCACCGGCCCCGGCTTGGCTTTCTTCTTCGGCAAGGCCGTCTCCGTTTCTCCGCTGTGACGGACCAACCCGTCCGTCCGGCAAAACTGCGCCCGGAAGTATAAGCGTGGCCACATAGCTGCGATAGGACAGCAGGTTACCGTTTTCGACGGTAATACCGGCTCTTTTGGCCGCTCAGCGATGCGCCAGCCGCCGTGCTCAGGCAGACGTTGGCTCATCTGGAGGAACCTGCGCCTATACCACTCGTTCCACTGGCATAGACCTAATTCACATCGCCGCGAAGCTGTTTCGGGTGGCGTATCGTCTCTTTCTTGTCCCCTCCGGTCGCGATTATGATGTTCGCAAGCGTCCCCGCCGCGGAGGATGTCAATGCCGCAATACTACTTCAATTTGATTCACGACGGCGAAGTCATCACGGACGATGAAGGCACATGCCTGCGGGACGACACCGCCGCGAAAGAACACGCGGCGCAAGTCGCGCGGGAATTAATTTTGCACAACGAGGCACGGAAGCGGCATTGGGTGGTCGAGGTCTGCAACGAAAGCGGGCAAAAAAAAATCGCAACGATTCCTCTATATACTGTCGATCGTGCGCTGATGCAGCTCCCGCCCGAAATAAGAAAAATCATCGAACGTACGTCGGAGCTCTGGCGGCAGCATTTGCAAGTGTTGGCAAGCGTCCAAACGGCGATAAGGCAGTCGCGCGCCACGCGCGCACGGACGCGGCGAAAGCCCTACTTGATCACCAAGGACGGAGAGCTGGTTTGACGGAGGCGGGTGGATGACAAAAATCGACATTTCGAAGATTGCATCAGACAATTATCTGCTCGCCGCCCTCGCGCTCCCCGACTTCTCGCTCGTTTTGCCGCATTTAAAAGTAAGCAAGCTCGAACAGGGCGTGACGCTCGCCGAACAGGAGTCGTTTGTCGAGACGGTTTACTTCCCGATCGAGGGAATGGTTTCCCTTGTCGCTGCGATGGACACGGGCGAGGCGATCGAGCTTGCGACTGCGGGGCAAGAGGCGGCGATCGGGCTTCCCGAAGCGCTCGGCCGGCGGCCCGCGGTCGCGCGCGCGGTCGTTCAAGTGCCGGGCATCGCCCTCTCCATTCCAGCCGATGTTGTCAGGCAGATCGCGTCCCAAAGCGCGCGTCTTCGCGAGCTCGCCGATTGCTACGAGCAGGCCCTATTCGCACAACTCGCGCAAACCGCCGCCTGCAACGCGCTGCATTCGCTGGATCATCGGCTTGCGCGCTGGCTGTTGCAAACCAGCGATCGGGTCAACACCAGGTCGCTTGTGCTGACCCAGGAGTTCGTCGCGCAGATGCTGGGGGTGAGCCGTACGACAGTCACGCTGCTTGCCGGCAGACTTCAGCAAAGCGGCATTATCCGTTACAGCCGCGGTCATATCGAAATCCTCGACCGCGCACGGCTCGAGGCCGCTTCTTGCGAGTGCTATCGCACGATCAACCGCCGCGTCGCGGAAACCTATCGCCTCTGCAATATTCACCGCCGCCCCCCCGACGGAGCGGTACGGACTATCCGCTTACGGGTAGCTGAATAGCTTTTTACGTTCAGAGTCTGACTCAAAAAGAGACCAATGAAGTCAAGCTCTCTCATCTAGCTCCGTCATGCCCGGCCTTGTGCCGGGCATCCACGCCTTTGCTTCAAAGACAGCAGAAAGACGTGGATGGCCGGGACAAGCCCGGCCATGACGAAAAAAATTCATCTTCAGGCGATTAGAAAGTCCCTGAAGATATTGCTCGCATTTTCGGCCAGCCTCTCAGGAGAAACGGCTGTGCTGCTGCGAAAGATATCGCCGGATTGCGCCATTCGTAATCACAAGGAAATTCAAGTTTCGGTGCCCGCGCACCTCTGCAATTAGATGAAATGCGACATTTGCGTAAAATCGGTTATTGTCTTTTCCTTCTCCAGTCATGAGAAGGTATTCCACAACACGCTTGTAAGCGCGCTCTATCATATCGGCTCTCGCTTCAAGGTAGTTGCCAACCGCAGGCTTGGGGCGGTGACAGCGACGGCGCGGACTTGAATATTTGCGAGGCATACGGATTCCCCCAAAACAACCGAATAAGAAGACCGTCTCCCATGCCGCGCGGGACGGCCTTCTCGAACGCGAGAAGAGCGAAATGATCCGATTCGCGTTTTGCTTGTTAATCCGCCATCGCAAGAATTGTTCGCGCGGAAGAATAAATTTTTGCAGAAATGTCAAACCGTGACATTCCGCCGGTCACCCGCGCTTATGCAAACTTTCAGACAGACGCCCTCGCCGGAAGCTGCAATGCTTTAAAAAAACGGGAGGCGACAATCGATGTATTGTGCGCCGCGCATCGGCAAGCAGTCGAATTCCTGCAAAAGAGCGGAGATGGGGCCGGCGATCCGAGGCTTAGCGAAAGCATCGCGGTCGACGTGATTGCAATCGGGCAAACTACGCGCGAGATCAAGTTCTTGACCCTCGCGAATGGAGCGATCCTGCGATATCGCTACGACAAGCTGGTCGCCGAGGGCCGCGCAAAACGGGCGGCGGCGCAGTAATTTCAAGGCGCCGTCCCGCTCGCAGAATCGGAACGCCAAGCGCTCAATCAGCGACGATGTGCGTTCCCGTTTCGCCGCGCAGCGCCGGCAGCGCCTGGTCGAGCGCTGCGATGATCGCGCGTTTGCCGCCGCCTTCGAGAAAGCGGATCGCCGCCTCCACCTTCGGCCCCATGCTGCCGGGGGGGAAATGGCCTTCCTGATGGTAGCGTTTGATTTCCGTGAGCGTCACTTCGCCGAGTTCGCGCTTTTGCGGCGTGCCGAAGTGAATCGCGACACGCGGCACCGCCGTCAGAATCATCATCTCCTCGATACCGAGAACATTGGCCATCAAGGCCGACGTCAGATCCTTGTCGATCACGGCCTCGATGCCGTGGCGCACTTTCTTCGGCCCGCGCACGACCGGAATGCCGCCGCCCCCGCCCGCGATCACCACCGCACCGTTTCTGGCAAGCGCCTGAATCAGCGAAATATCGACGATGTGTTTGGGCTTCGGCGACGGGACGACATAGCGCCAGCCGCGGCCCGCGTCTTCGCGAAATTCCCAGCCGAATTCCCGGTTGAGCGCCTTCGCCTCCGCTTCCGTGTAGAAATAGCCGATCGGCTTAGTCGGATTCTTGAAGGCGGGATCGGCCGGATCGACCTCGACCTGCGTGAGCAGGCAAACCACGTGCCGCGGGTTATCGTCCTCGCGCAGCGCATTCTCGAGCGCTTGCATCAAAAGATACGCGATGCCGCCCTGGCTGTGCGCGACGCAGATATCGAGCGTCATGGGCGTCACGCGCTCCCGCGCCACATGCTGCCGCATCAAAATTTTGCCGACCACGGGCCCGTTGCCGTGCGTGATGATCAGTTCGCCCTTTCGTTTCATCAGAGGCAGAAGCGCTTTTCCGGTTTTCGCGGCGAGATCGTTCTGTTCTTCGACCGTGCCGCGAATGCCGTCCGGATGCGTAGCGTTGCCGCCGATCGCCACCAGGAGGCGCTTTGGGAGTGCCTTGTCGGGGCGGATCATCGGCTCCTCCCGTTTACCGGTTTCAACTCGCGCTGGCGCGGCGCTGCCCGCTTGCGCCTTGGGAAGAAGCGAGCGCCGCGGCGGCAAGTTCCACGGCTTTCGCATTGGTGGATTCTACGATCACCCCCGCCTCGCGGAGACGGCGGACTTGCGCGGAATAATTCTGCGGATCGGCCTCGGTGCCCGTGACCGATGCGATCACCACCGGGCCGTTTTCGGCGCTTCCCGACAGAATTTCCGCGACGCTCCCAGCCGGATCGTCATGCGCGCCATAGCCGATCACGACGTCGAGCAGGATGACAGCCGTATCAGAGGCCACGAGCGCTTGCTTCAAAAGCTCGTTGCGCAAGCTCGGATCGATCATCGGATGCGGCCGGCCGACCGTGTATTCGTCCGCACCGAGATCGAGAATGCTGTTCTGCGCTTCACCGGAAATTTCGGGTACGCCCGGAATGGGTGCATTTGAAGCGACGTCAATGCCCTTCCGGCGCAAGATAACCTGCGCCTCCGCGCAAAGCGTGCCGCCGCTGTAGAGGCCGCGCAGCTTGCGGCGCTGTCCATTAAGCATCGGCACTTTTGCGCCCGCCGGTACAATCAGCCTGCCGAGCGCTTTTTCCGCGGCCTCGGTCAGGGTGGATGCGAGCACGGCATTCTGCGGCAAGGAAAGCCGGTCGAGCCCGATAAAGCAGAGCGTGAACTGCTTCTTGCTTTTGCCGATCCGCGCGACGATGGCTTCGGCGACTTTCGCGGCGGGCGGCTTCGAGATCAGCACGATGTGCTGCGTTTCGGGATCGCGATCGAGCGCATCGATCGCCATCAGTGTCGTGATGCCGCCGACCGATTCTTTCAGGTCGCGCCCGCCGACGCCGATGCCATGCGTAATCCCTTTGCCATGGCGGTCGATCAGGGTCGAGACTTCCTGCAGGCCGGTTCCGGACGCCGCGATGATTCCGATGTCGCCCTTGCGCACCACATTCGCAAACGCAAGCGGCACGCCGTTCAGGATCGCGGTCCCGCAATCGGGGCCCATGACCAGAAGCCCGCGCGCCGCCGCCTCTTCTTTCAGAGCCCGCTCGTGCTCGATCGCGACATTGTCGCTGAAAATCATGACGTGCAGGCCGTTCGCGAGCGCATTCCGCGCCTCCGCCGCAGCGAACTCGCCGGGCACGGAAATGATCGCGAGATTGGCATCCGGCAACGCGTTCGCTGCGGCGCGTAACGTGCGGACTTTCCGGTCGGCGGTTTCCTGCGCGGCCGCCTTCGGCGCATCTAACTGTGCTTTCGCTTGATCGAGCGCGGCGCGTGCCGCCGCTTCATCCGCGCCCTTGATCGCAAGGACAAGATCGCTCCCCTGCGCAGCCTCGCCTTCCGGCGTGAGAATACCCGCGTCCTGCATGATTTTTTTGTTCGACGGCGTGCCGATCATGAGCGCCGCCTCCAGAACGCCCGGCAAACCCGCGACCGTGCGCGACAACCGCATCAGCGCGACGGAATCGAGATAAACCCCGCGCCGGATTTCGTTCAGGACAACGCCACTCATACAAACCCCATCTTGCGCGCGAGCTCCCGCGCGGCTTGCTGGAAACACCCCATCGGCGCGCGCGCGACGCCCGCGCCGACCTGCCCGATGCCGGGCTTCTTATGCGCAATCCCGGTATTGATGGCGGGCGTGATCCCCGATCCAACGACAAGCCGGACGTCGATGCCGGTTGGCACGCCCTGGAAATCGAGCGCGGGGATCGCCCATTCCGGATTTTCGGCGATAGCGATCTCGCCCATTTCCTTCGTGTAGGTGACGGCGGTCGCCGCATTGCCCGCGCCGATGAAGCCGACCACGGCAGGCGCCGCCGCCATCGCGAAGCCGCCAAGACCGATCGTTTCCACGATTGCGGAATCGCCCATGTCCGGATTGGCGTCCGCCTCGCTATAGCCGGGAAAATAAAGTCCGACCGGCATTTCCACGGGTGCCACGAACCACTGATCGCCGGTTGCGCTCACACGCACGCCGAAATCGGTGCCGTTCCGGCACATCGCTGTCACAACGGTGGAATTTTCGATCCCGCGCACCGGGTCCATGATCGCCTTTCCCATCGCCATCGCAACGTTGAGAAAGAACTGGTCGTTCCCCGAAATGAAGGCGAGCGCTTGTGCGAGCTTCTCGCTGTCGGATGTGGCACGCGCGAGCCATGGCGAAATCTCGCGCAGAAACAGCCCCGTGCAGGCGACGTTACGCTGATGCATCTCGTCGCCCATGCCAAGCCCACGCGCGATCATGGCTTTGAGGGGGATGCCGCCGGAATCCCGCAACGCCTTGCCGAGAAGCGGGCCGAGCACATCGCGCAGCCACGCGAGACGATTGAGCACCTCGGCGTCGTTGCCGCCGAAGCGCATGACTTTCCCGAGACCCTCATTGATCGTGCAATAGGCGCGGTTGCCGAATTTCCGGTTCTCGACGACCATGACCGGCATCGTGCGCGTGATCATGCCCGTCATCGGGCCGACGGCGCTGAAATGATGATTGGGCTGGAATTGCACGCCCCCGCTCGCCGCAAGCGCCGTTGCCGCATCGAGATCCTTCGTCCAACCTTCGTAGAGGATCGCGCCGCTGACCGCGCCCTGCATCGGCCCGCACATGCGGGCCCATTCGATCGGCGGGCCGGCATGCAAGATCAGCCGCTCCTTTAACTGCGGAATCACGGATTCTGCGGGCACCACGTCGATGAGAACCGGGTCTCCTTCGAGCATGCGCCGGACCGCCTCGCGGTTTGCGGCTTCGATCCGCTCCGTCTTCTCGCCCGGCAGATTCAGCAGAGAAACGATGTTGGCGAGCTCCGCGTCGCCGCCCGCGGGCGGCGACCAGCTTACTTGCGCGACCGGAACGCCGAGGCCCGAAAGCGTGCGCGCGAAACTTTCGAGGCCGACATTCACAACCGCGGGCTTCGTCTTGAGAAGATCGTCAACCGACACGCTACGCATGAGAGACGCCTCGTAGTTCGCCGCAGCCCGGCTTCGTTTGTAAAAACTTACTTACTTGTATTCCGGTATTCGAATTTGTCAATTCATGTGCGGACGCGATCTAGCGCCCGATCGCGATTTTCTTCGCCCGCTGGTTTGTTTGAATGCGAGCGCTCGCCACAGGCTTTGCAAGCCAGGTTAAAATCAGGCTCTGCGCATGTTCGCGCCGTTGCTCCATCCAGCCCTCGGCGCCGAGATCCCGCCCGAACATTGCCGAGAGCGTGTAGCGATTTGAGACGTGGAAATAGCTGAGCGCCGTGATCGAGATATAGAGCTGGATCGGATCCACGTCGGCGCGAAACGTCCCCGCCTTGTGTCCGCGCTCCAAGAGATCGGTGATCGTTGCGAGCAGCGGCAGCGTCAAAGGCCGCACCGCCCGCGATTTCTTGACGAAGCGCCCGCGCAGCAAATTCTCGTTGTTCAGGAGCGAAATATAGTCGCGGTGCCGTGCGAAGAAGTTGAACGTGAAATCGACCAGCCTGCGCATGCCCTCCACCGGCTCGACACTGCCGAGATCGAGGCGGCGCTCCTCGGCGCGGACCTGCGTGTAGACGCGGTCGAGCACGGCCGTATAGAGCCCCTCTTTATCGCCGAAATAGTGATAGAGGAGCCGCATATTCGCGCCGCTCTTCGCCGAGATATTTTCCACGCGCGCGCCGGTGAAGCCATTGCTGCAGAATTCGGCAACGGCTGCCTTGAGAATGGCCTCGCGCGTGCGCGCGGGGTTGCGCTTGCGGCCCTTTGATGCGGAAATTCGCCGCGGCGATGTCTTTCCCATTTTCGATCCTTGCCCGAAATACTGCCTGCAAAACGATCCGCCGGATGCGGATCCGCAGCTTGACAGATTAAATCCGGATGTAAATACTTTCTTACTTCGTGAGGCGAAAGCTTCGGCCAGATTGCAACCGGTGCGTTTGAGCGCCGATAAAAAGACAAGCCGCCGAGGAACAAGCAACAAGAACTGCCGGCTCGATACCAGGGAGGTCCCAAATGAATTTCTTCCGCCACAGAAACTTCGCCCGCTGGCTGCGGTGGTCCGCCGTCGCCGCGGGATTGCTGTTTGCATCCGCGAGCTTTGCCGCCGATCCGATCAAGATCGGCCAGGTGGCGGCGCTTTCCGGTCCCTCCGCCCAGTCGGGCGAGGCGATGACCCGCGGGCTCAAGCTCGCGATCGATGAAATCAACGCCAAGGGCGGCCTGCTCGGCGGCCGCAAGCTCGAATTGATCCAGCGCGACGACGAATCCAACCCGCCGAAGGGCTTGATCGCGGCGCGCGAATTGATCTTCAAGGAAAAGGTCGCCGCCTTCTTCGGCGGCCTCGATACGCCGGTATCGCTCGCGATCGTGCCGGTGGCGAACAAGGAAAAAGTGCCGTTCATCGGCATCTGGGCCGCCGGCACCGCGATCACCCGAAACGGCGCGAACCCGAACTATGTGTTTCGCGTCTCCGCGGTCGACGCGCTTGTCGACGTTCGGCTCTTGAAACACGCGGAGAAACTCGGCGCCAAGAAAGCGGGCCTCATCCTCATCAATAATCCGTGGGGCGAATCCAACGAGAAGGGTCTGAAAGCGGCGGCCGAAAACAACAAAGGCATCACGATCGTCGGCGTCGAGAAATTCGAAAACAACGACGTCGATCTCGTGCCTCAATTGACCCGCCTGAAGCAGGCGGGCGCGGATGTCTTGATTCTCGTCGGCAATGCCGCGCCGGGCGCGCAGGTGATGAAATCGCGCGAGCGGATGGGCTGGAAAGTGCCGGTCGTCTCGCACTGGGGCATTTCGGGCGGACGCTTCCCCGAACTCGCCGGGCCCACTGCAGGCGATGCGCAGTTTGTGCAGACCTACAGCTTCTTCGGCGAGCAAAGCCCGACCGGCAAGAAGGTCATCGCCGAGCTCTCGAAGAAATATCCCGAAATCAAGGGTCCGGCGGATATCTTCTCGCCCGTAGGCACCGCGAACGCCTATGACGCCATGCATCTTCTCGCCGCGGCGATTGAGAAGGCAGGCAGCACCGACGGCGACAAAATTCGCCAGGCACTGGAAAGCCTCGGCAGCTATGACGGGCTCATCAAGAGTTACAAGCAGCCCTTCACGGCCGACAATCACGACGCGCTCGGCCCCGACGATTACGTGATGGTGCATTATCAAGGCAACGACATCCATCCGGTCAAGTAAGCGCTCGCAATCAAGCAGGCCGGCCAACAACCGGCCTGCTTTTTTAGTTTTCGCTCAAACGGATTCTGCCTGATGCTATTTCTCGTTCCTGCGCTGATTACCGGCCTTGGCCTCGGAAGCATGTATGGCCTCTTGGCGCTCGGCTTCCACGTGACCTACGCGGTCTCCAACACCGTGAATTTCGCGCAGGGCAGCACCATGATGCTGGGCGCGGTGCTTACTTTCACCTTTGGCTTCACGCTCGGCTTGCCGATGTGGCTCGCGATCGTGCTCGCGCTGTTGGCGTGCGCCGCCTGGGGCGTTTTCGTCGAGCGGATCGCCGTCCGCCCCTTCGTAGCACGCGGCTCGGATTCCTGGCTGATGGCGACGGTCGCGCTCGGCATCATTCTCGACAACGTCGTGCTCTTTACCTTCGGCAAGGATCCGCGCGGCATGCCGCCGAGCGTGCTCACCTCCGACGCGATTTCGATCGCCGGCGTGCGCATTCAATTTCTGCAAATTCTGATTCCGGTTGTCGGCCTTTCGATTGCCGCAGCACTTCACTTCGTATCGACGCGCACGAAATACGGCAAGGCGCTCCTGGCCGTCGTGCAAAACGCCGAGGCTGCGCGCCTCATGGGCATCAACGTTAATATCGCGATCATGGCCGCCTTCGCGGTCTCGGGATTGTTCGCAGGCGTCGCCGGCATTCTGATCGCGCCCCTGTTCACCATTTCCTCCTCGATGGGAACGCTGTTCGGCATCAAGGCCTTCGCCGTCGCCATCCTGGGCGGCATTTCGTCCGCCTGGGGCGTCGTCATCGCGGGTCTTATCTACGGCGTCGCCGAGGCGCTTGTGACCGCAACAATCGGCTCGACCTATACGCAGATCGTCACCTTCTCCCTTGTCATCGTGATCCTGGCGCTCCGCCCGAATGGCCTGTTCGGCCGCGCCGCGACGAAGAAGGTCTGACATGAGCTGGCGTGAATTCTTCTTATCCGCCGTATTCGTCGCTCTAGCCGTTGCAGCGTTTGCCTATGCCGACGGCTATCAAATCTATATTCTTGCGCTTGTCGGCCTCACCACGATCGTCGGCGTGGGCCTCAATATCCTGCTCGGCATGAGCGGCCAGATCTCGCTCGGTCATGTCGGCTTCTATGCCATCGGTGCCTATGCCGTTGCGATCCTCACCGTCAATCACGGCTGGAATTTCTGGCCGGCGCTCGCCGTTGCCGTGATCGCAACTGGTATCGCGGGCGGCGCACTTGCGCTGCCGGCACTGCGCGTACGCGGGCCTTATCTCGCGATGGTCACCATCGCCTTCGGGTTCGTGATCGAGCAGGTCGCGGCCGAATGGAAGGAAGTCACCGGCGGCTGGAACGGACTCCTCAACATCCCGCAGCCGAGCATCCTCGGATACGAGTTCAGCGAGCGCGCGACGGCGTTTCTCGTTTTATTTCTTGCCATCGCTTCCCTCGGCTTTTTCGCCTGGCTAAGCCGAAACGCCTGGGGCCAGGCGATGCGCGCGATCCGCGACTCGGAAGTCGCGGGCCAATCGATCGGCCTTAATCCGGTCTTGGTGCGGGTCGCCGCTTTCGTTCTTTCGGCGATGATGGCCGGGCTCGCGGGCGGCGTCTTCGCCTCGATCACGGGCTTTATTAGTCCTGAATCCTTCCCGTTCTTCCAGTCGATCATGTTCTTGCTGGTGGTGATGATCGGCGGCGCCGACCGCACGCTCGGGCCGCTCTTGGGCGCGATCGTGGTCGTGTTGCTGCCGGAAGTCCTGTCGTTCCTCGCCGAATATCGCCTGCTCTTCGTCGGCGTTTTGCTACTTTTGGTGTTGCGGCTCGCGCCGGGGGGCATCGTCGGCCTCGCCGAGCGGCTGTTCAAGAAGCACAGCGACGGCCCCTCGCCGCGTCCGGCGGAATCTATCCCTGCCCTGCTCTCGCGCCCCGCCGCGGAAAAACTGACGGTACGCGACCTCTCCATCGCTTTCGGAGGCATTCGCGCCGTGACCGGGCTCAATTTCGAGGCGCTCGCCGGCAAAATCACAAGCGTCATCGGCCCGAATGGCGCCGGAAAAACGACCGCGCTCAACCTTGTCTGCGGGTTCTACAAGCCTTCAACCGGCTCGATCCTGATCGGCTCGCAGGAGGTCGCGGGAATGCCGTCGCATGCGGTGGCGCAAGCCGGCATCGCCCGCACCTATCAGACGACACAGTTGTTCGGCCAGGTGTCTGTCATCGACAACGTCATGATCGCTTTCCGCAAGGGGCGCCTTGGCCGACGCGGTGCGAGCCAAACCGCCAATGGCGACGAACGCCGCCTCGCGGAAAGCCTGCTCTCTTTCGTCGGCTATACCGGCCCTATCGATCGCAGGGCTTCCGCGCTCCCGCATGTCGACAAGCGCCTCGTGGAAATCGCGCGCGCGCTCGCGACGCGCCCTTCGGTATTGCTGCTCGACGAGCCTGCAGCCGGCCTGAGCGCCACGGACACCAAGGCTCTCGGCGTTCTGATGCGGCAGATCGCGGCTTTGAATATCGCGGTGATCCTGGTCGAGCACGACATGGATCTCGTGATGGGTATTTCTGACCGCATCGTTGTGCTCGACGCGGGTTCGAAAATCGCCGACGGAGGGCCGGATACCGTTCGTAACGACGCGCAGGTGCTGAAGGCCTATCTCGGCGAAGGCACGGTGCATGACAGGAGCCGCGCGAAACCGCTTGCCGCGCAAGAAAACGTTGTCGCCGTCAAGGATCTCGCGGCGAGCTACGGCGCGGTCGCAGCGCTGCACGGCGTCGATCTCACTGTGAACGAGGGCGAACTGGTCTGCGTCTTGGGCGCGAACGGCGCCGGCAAATCCACCTTGATGCGGGCGCTGAGCGGCTTGCATCGGCCGGTCCGCGGCGAAGTGCAACTGAACGGCAATCGCATCGAGAGTCTTGTCGCCCATAGCATCGCCAAGCACGGCCTCGTGCTCGTGCCCGAAGGCCGCCAGGTATTTCCGGAGCTCAGCGTCGTCGACAATATCCGTCTCGGCGGCTTTTCCCGCCCTGCGGCGGAGCTGGAAGCTGATGTAGAGCGGATGCTGACGCGCTTCCCGCGCCTGCGCGAGCGCGCGAACCAGCGCGCGGGCCTGCTCTCCGGCGGCGAGCAGCAAATGCTCGCGATCGCCCGCGGCCTCGTGGCAAAGCCGAAAGTTCTGATGCTGGATGAGCCTTCGCTCGGCCTTGCGCCCGCGCTGATCGAGAACCTCTACTCGATCCTCGCCGAACTGCGCGACCAGGGCATCACCATCCTGCTCGTCGATCAGATGGCGGGCCTTGCTTTGTCGGTCGCCGACCGCGCCTATATCCTGCAATCCGGCGCCGTAGTGCAAAGCGGCCCCGCGCGCGATTTTTCGGAAGACACAGCGCTGCAAAAGGCCTATCTCGGCGAAGCCTCACACGCCTGACGTCATGGATCTTATTCTTCGCAATGCTCGGCTCCCCGGCCAACCGGACCGGACGGTCGACATCGGCATTGCCAAAGGAAAAATCGCCGCGATCAAACAGAACCTTTCCGCCGACGCCGAAATCATCGATCTCGGAGGACGGCTCGCGAGCGCAGGCTTCGTCGAGACGCATCTCCATCTCGACAAGTCCTGCATCCTAGACCGTTGTAGCGCATCAAGGGGCGATCTCGACGAAGCGATCAGCGAAGTCGCGAAAGCAAAAAAATCCTTTACGCCCGAGGACGTTTACAACCGCGCGAAGCGAACTTTAGAGCGCTGCATTCTGAACGGTACGACTCATATCCGCACGCAGCTCGAAGTCGACCCAGGCATCGGCCTGAAGGGCTTGGAGGGCGTGCTGCCGCTCGTGAAGGAATACGCTTGGGCGGTCGATCTCGAAGTCTGCGTCTTTCCGCAGGAAGGCATGCTGAACAATCCCGGCACCGAGGAACTGATGCTGGAAGCGCTCCGCCGGAGCGGTGGGCTGATCGGCGCCTGCCCCTACACCGACAGCGATCCGCACGGCCAGATCGACCGCATCTACGCGCTCGCGCGCGAGCACGATCTCGACATCGACATGCATCTCGATTTCACGCTCGATCCCGCCGATATGGATTTGTTGCATGTCTGCAAACGCACCGACGAATTCAAATATGGCGGACGCGTCGCGATCGGTCACGTCACCAAGCTCTCGGCGCTCCCCTCCGAGAAATTTTCGGCAACGGCGAAACGCCTGCAGTCGGCGGGCGTTGCGCTGACGGTGCTTCCCTCTACCGACATTTACCTCATGGGCCGCGCACATGATCATCATGTGCCGCGCGGCGTGACGGCGGCGCATAAGCTTCTGCATCACGGCGTGAATTGCTCGCTCGCGACCAACAACGTGCTGAACCCGTTCACCCCGTTCGGCGATTGCTCGCTGCTCAGAATGGCCAACCTTTACGCCAATATCGCGCAAGTCGGCACCGCGGACGACATCGCGGAATGCTTCCAGATGGTGACCTCACGCGCAGCAAAGCTGATGAACCTCTCCGGCTACGGGCTTAAGGTCGGCAACAACGCGGATATCGTCGTGCTCGATTGCGAGACCATTCACGCCGCGGTTCGGGAGCTCGCGCCGGTGCTCTATGCCTTCAAGCGCGGGCGAAAAACGGTGACCCGCGAGCCCGCGAGGCTCCACCGGCCCTAGCGCACCCCTTGCGCTTCCAGCCACGCGTCCAGCGCTGTGACGATTCCAATCAGCGCATCCCACCCCGACGTGTGCCCGATCGCGTGCACGGCATTAAGCTCTTCGGTCAAATTCGCAGCGCTGCCCGTCATCACCAAATTGGCGACGCGATGAATCGCTTCATGGCCGAAGCCTTCGGCAGCGGCTTCGAGATGCGCGAGGCTGATGCTGCCGGTCGCGGTTCTCGCGTGCGGCGATAGCCGCATCCAGAGAGAATCCCGCGCCGCATCTTCCTTTAAGAGATGCAGCGCGATCAGCGCGCCGCCGATCGCATCGTCGCCGGAAGGCGTCAGTCCCGGCCCAAGGCCCAATAGCGGCACGAGCGCATCGGCGTCTGGTTTGTCGCCACCCTTGGCGATCGCTGTTTGCAACATGGCGTACAAATTTCGCAGCGGCTCCTGTGCGGCCTTTGCCACCGCGTTGCGTGGAGCCGGGTCAGCAAGCAGCCCCGCCAATCCCTCTTGCGGCAAGTCCCGCGCTGCGACCGCCTGCCTTAACAATGCAAGGCCGCGCACGACGGATTCTTTGCTCCAAGCGCCCGGAAGAGCGGGCTTCCATTCCGCCATCGCGCCAAAGGAAAAACTGAGTGATGATCCAACTCGCAACAAATGCCTCGCGACGGCGGCATCATCGCCGACACGCAAGCCTCGGATTGCGCCGACAAGCGTGTCTTCGTGACACACTACGTTGAGCGGCCCCCGTCCGCCACCGCTTGGCACAAGGCAAACCCATTGCCCGCCGATCACAACGTAGAAACTGCGCTCGAACACCGCGCCCACCTTGCCGCACGCGCCCTCGCGGAGCGCACGCGCCGCGCAAATGCCGATCGTGCCGATGTGAAAGGCGCGGATGGCGGCCCCGGTGCCGGTTTCCGCGGATGTGGTTTCTGCCATGCAGACACGATACGGCATATTGCGCGCGCCCAACAACGTGAATGCACGGCCGTTACGGCTCAGGGCGCAAAACCCAAATCGCGGCGGGTTCGGCTCCCTTCGCGCGCACCGCGACAAAGAGACGATCGAGTTCCGGAACGAAGAGCCCCGTACGCGCGCCTTGCACCGTACGAACGCTGCCCACGCGTTCGAATTCCGGCATCGAGGATTTGAAGATATCGACCGCACCTTCGCCGCAGATCACATAGATCCGCTGCCGCTTCGCATCGACAAAGACATCGTCCGAATCGCCGCAAGTTTTGGTCTCCGCCTTGCGCTCGCCGCTGTCCGCATCGAAGGCGATCAACTCAGCGGGTTGACGGGACACAATGAGAATTTTCCTGCTTGCCGGATCAACCGCCATCGGGAAGTTTGCGCGAACGTTCAGCGGCCACTCTGCCACCTGGCGTTGAGAATTGCGGTCGAGCACGGCGACCTGACGGGCGTCCGGCACGTTCGCCCATATTTTTGCGCCTGCCGGATCGAGCTGAAAGCTCTCCGGATGCCCCTTCAGTTGAATTTTCCCGGTAACCTCACGCTTGGCAGGATCAACAGCTGCGACGGCACCGCCGCCATATCCGACATAAACCTTGTCCGCTTGGCTATCGATCCGGATATTGTCGGCGTCCTCGCCGAGCTCGATCCGGCCTATGGGCGAAAGATCCGCGCCCTGGAAGAGACGGACCGAGCCGTCACCCGCATTCGCGGCGTAAAGCGTGTCGCTCGAAGCGAGATATCCGACGCCCTGCGGCTCTTTCAGGCCCGACAGCCGCTTGATTACCTTGCGCTCGGAAAGATCGATGACTCCGACGCTGTTGTTGCCCAGTTCGGCGACAAAAAGCCGTTTATGCGCGAGATCGACGGCAAGGTGATCGATGCGGCCAGCGACTTTCCCCAAAGGAATTTTTGCTTCGACCGCCATAGGCTCGGCCGCGCGCGTTCCGGCAAAGGGCAGAAACAGCGTGGAAACAAAAACAATAGCCCCGGCAAAGCGCATGTGGGATCCGATCAAAAGCCAAGAATCCACGCAAAACAGCTCCCGCCCGGCTCTTCTGCCTCAGACTGTGCAAGAGCCGCCTTTCCTAACGGATCGCTTCCATGAAAGTTCAATGGAGTGGCTGCCCTGACGTCGCCGCGCCGCGGCAAGGGCGCGCAATGATTTCAACGAGAAGGAAACCCCGTGAAATCGGCTTCCTGCCTATGCTAAGAAACTGCACGGTCCCGTAGCTCAGCTGGATAGAGCGGCGGTTTCCTAAACCGCAGGTCGGAAGTTCGAGTCTTCCCGGGATCGCCACGAGCCGCGCAATTACCCGTCGAGATCGGCAAAACCAGGCTGCAGATAGTTTTTGATCCGAATGCCGGTTTTCTTGACCACGCCGGGCACACCCACAACAAGCGAATGCGGCGGTACATCCTCCACAACGACCGCGCCGGCGCCAATCACGCTGTCGTGCCCGATGGTGATGGGCCCGATGATCTTTGCCCCGGCATGGATGATCACATCCTCCTCAATGCGCGGACCACCCGGTGTCGGCCAGCGGCTACCCAGGAGCACATGGACGCCAATCTGGCTGCGCGGGCCAATCCACGATTCCTTCGTCACCACCACAGCGAGGGCGTTGTGACTGAAATGCACGGTCGGGTCGATATGGGCTTCGGCAGGAATGCGAGCGGCATAACCCAGCCTGATCAGGCACTCGATTATTCGCGAAAGACGACACCAGCGCCGCTCAAGCAGCCAGTGCGCCCAACCGTGCAAGCGCACGATGGTCTGTATCGGTACGCTTCTATCCGTCTTCGGGAGGCCAGTAGCGAGCTCGTTGCGCTCACCCCGCGCATGCTGGGAGGCCGCCGATAAAATGGGCTCGGTCATCGGCGCCCTCATCAAGACTTGGCTTGCGCATGTCGCGGCGCTGCTGCTCGACGGGCAATCTCCCCGACGAACGAATCAAGCAAGCTGATGTGCTCGCTATAGATTCCGGCGAGCCTCTCGACGATGTCCATGTGATGCCTCCCAGTCCCACAAACAGCCAAACCGGTAGGTTCTGATGCCGCTGCGAATAATCGTGGCGGGGTCTCCCGCCACGATTACGCCGGGCGGAACGTCCTCCGTTACAACGCTGCCTGCTCCGACGATCGAACCGTCGCCGATCGTCAGGCCCGGCAGAATGATACTGTGCGCGCCGATGAAACACCGCGCGCCTATACGCGTATCCGCATAGAGGCCGCGCGTCATGTCGTGGGTGAGAATTGCCGCGCCGAAGGCAACATAGCTCTCCGGGCCGATGTGAATGCCGCGAGGATGCGTAAAGTCGAAATGCACTTTGAGCGAGAACCAGGCGTCATCAGCGATGTCCATGCCGAATACACGCACGTAGTAGCTGCGCCGCAGGGTCATCACGCCCCGCCGCAGAGCGAGTTTGAGTCTGCGCAAAATCCCGCGTTTAAGGTCGCGCGCGGCCACCGCGCGGTCTTTGCGTACAGTGACCTCAGCCCCCAGTCTCGCGATACTCGGGGGCACTACAGCATCACGCTCGGCGTCAGCTGGCAGCTTGTTCAAGATGCCCCCGTTCGGACTGCCATCGATTGTGGCAACAGAACTTAGCAGTGTCAGTGTTTCCATCAAATTTGGCATAGGTTTGTCGCGCAGGCAGTTTGTTTCCGCCCGCCTACGGGTTCCAATGCGACTCCACTTTCTGAATCGCAGGTCGGGAGTTCCAGTCTTCTCGGGATCGCCACACTCGCATCGTGTACTATCGTTCGATTGCACCCCCACGCCGTGCTCCGCGCTGCCGCAGTAACAACTCCGGCCAGGAAGACCACGATATGCACGACAAGAGAAATGCAGTGTCGCGCCGGATCTTTACTGCCGGAATGCTCGGCATGGCCGTTTGCTCCCGTGCAAACGCGCAGATTGGGATGTCCACCGACCGCCCTCCTCTCCTGCGAACCGCCCGTTCGCAATTCGTCGAACTGAGCCCACTGAGAGAAGTCCCGGAGCTGACGCTCGAGCGAATCGACGGAAAGCTTGTGCCCCTGAAGACATTTCGAGAGAAGGCGGTTCTGGTGAATTTCTGGGCGACGTGGTGTCCTCCCTGCCGCCGGGAACTGCCGCTGCTTGAAGAACTTCAACAACGGAACGCCAACAATGCGCTGGAGATCGTGGCAATCTCGATCGATGAAGCCGGACGCCAGGCTGTTGCTCCTTTTCTGAAGCGGCTGAATATCACTCGTATTCGCCCTTACCTCGATCCTCGGGGGCAGATCGCCAGGCAAGCCAGGAGCGATGCGCACACCCCTTTTGTTCTTTGGGGTATGCCGATCTCGTACATCATCGATCGCAAGGGGCGTCTCGCCGGCTACATTACCGGCGAGGTGGATTGGGCATCGGACCAGGCGCGCGATTTTCTGAACTACTACGCGCGTAGCTAAAACGATCCGGCCAATATTAAGCCGCCCGCACCATCGAAAGGAACCGGTCGACCTCGACTTTCAGCCGATTGCTTTCGGACGAAAGAGATTGCGCCGACGCCAGAACTTGCGCCGAAGCGAAGGCGTGCGCGCCACACTATCCGAAATAAGCCTCGCGCACTTCGTCTCGGCCCGCGAGTTCCTGCGGAGTCCCGCTCGCGACCACGCGGCCCTTGGACAGTACATAACCGAAATGCGAAATCGCGAGCGTCTGGTGCACATTCTGCTCGACCAGAAACACCGTGATTCCGCGCGCGTTGATCTCGCGAATGATGTTGAAGTTTTCTTTCACGAACAGCGGTGACAGGCCCAGCGACGGCTCGTCGATGAGGAGCAATTTCGGCGCGCGCATCAACCCGCGCCCGATCGAAACCATCGCCTGCTCGCCGCCCGACATCGTGCCCGCGAGTTGTCCGCGCCGCTCGGAAAGCCGCGGAAACAGACGATAGATTTCCTGCATGCGCTCTCGCGTCACTCCTTCCGAGGATTCCTGATAGGCGCCGAGCCGCAGATTTTCCTCGACCGTGAGCTTCGGAAAAATCTTGCGCCCTTCGGGGATGCAAGCGATTCCGGCGGCGATCACCTTGTGCGTCGGCAGCGCTGTGATGTCGATGCCGTCGAAAGTGATGCGTCCCGCGCGCGCGGGCGTGAGGCCCAGAATCGAGCGGATCAGCGTCGTCTTGCCCGAGCCGTTGGAGCCCAGGAGACAAGTGATCTTCCCCGGCTCGATATTGAGCGTAACGCCCTCGAGCACATCCGCCTTGTCGTAGGCGGTGTAAACTTTTTCGATTTCAAGCTGCGCCGACATCACGCCACTCCGAGATAGGCTTCCTGCACCTGCCGGTCGCCGGCGACTTGCCGATACGGCCCTTCCGCGATCTTGCGACCGAAATTCAACACCACGCAGCGGTCGGTGATGCGTTCGATCACGCCCATTTCGTGCTCGACGATGATGATCGTGAGACCCGGATTGCGTCCGCGAATGAGCAGAATGTCGTCCATCAGCGCCTTGGTTTCTTCATGCGTCATGCCGGCCGAAGGCTCGTCCAAGAGCAACAGTTTCGGCTGGCTGATAAGCGCGCGGCAGATCTCGATCCGGCGGCGGTCGATCATCGGCAGGCCCGCGACCGGCTCGAACATGCGCTTCACAAGTTTCGGCTCGAACACCTCGACGAGCCCGCACGCCGCGCGATAATTCGCCTCGAATTCGTCCTTGAACGACGCGCGGCGCATGAGATTGAACCAGATCCCCTGCGTGAGCCTTTTGTGATTGCCGATCATGATGTTATCGAAAATCGACAGCGGCAATGAGAGGCGTGAGCGCTGGAAGGTGCGGGAAATCCCCGCGTGATAAACCGCGCGCGAGGACGATCGCGTGATGTCGTTTCCGTCAAAGATAATGCGGCCCTCGTCCGCACCGTAAATTCCGGTCACGACATTAAAGAACGTCGTCTTGCCCGAGCCGTTCGGGCCGATCAGGCCGACGATTTCGTCGGGCATGGCGGCAAGCTCGACATGATCGAGCGCCACCACGCCGCCGAACCGGCGGACAAGGCCGCTTGCCTCGAGAAGCGGTTTCGTCACGGCCGCCACCCCGGAAAATAGCGGCGCACCGGCCGCGGCAACAGGCCCTCGGGGCGGAACAGGAGTACTGCGATCACGAGCAACGAGTAAAGCAGGAAACGGTATTCCTGGATCGTTTGCAGCTTCTCCGGCACCACGACGACGATAATCGTCGCGACGATCAGGCCCCATGGATTGCCGATGCCGCCGAGAAGCAGAATCGAAACGAGAATGAGCGAGTCCGCGAAAGTGTAGTTGTTCGGGGCGACAAAGCCGCTCACCATGCCGAACAACGCGCCCGCAAGCCCGATCAGGAAATTGCCGAGCGTGAAAGCGGTGATCTTCCAGCGCTCGACATCGAGCCCGAAACAGCGCGACGCCGTCTCGTCGAGACGCAGCGCGTCGAGATTGAGCCCGACCCAGGATCGCTCCAGCCGCCGCACGAGAATGAAGCTCGCGGCCAGAAGGATCATGCTCAGAACGAAGTAGCTGAAATAAAACGACAGATCGAAGTTGCCGATCGAGATGTTGTCGTTGAATGACCAGCCGAACAGGTTCATGCCCTTGACCTGCAGCCCCTGCGGGCCGCCGAGCACGTCGTTGACCTCCAGAAAGGTTTTCAAGAGCAGCGCAAAGGCGATCGTCACGAGCGCCGCGTAGTGCCCGCGCGTGCGCAGCACCGGAAGCAACAAGAGCGATCCGACCATCGCCGCGAGCACGCCGCCGATCAGCAACACGAGAAGATGCGGTAGCGCCGTATGTGAGTTGAGCACGGCCGAGGTGTAGGCGCCGATTCCGAAGAACGAAGCGCCGGCGAAATTCAGCACGCCCGCATAGCCGAACTGGATGTTCAGCCCGAGCGTCGCGACCGTATAAAGCAAAACGGTCACGACCAGGAGCAGCACGAAGTGGTCGTCGTGAAAATAAGCGGCGACGGCAAAAGCGGCGATCACAGACATTGCACCGAGCGCATCCTCGTGGTCACTGAAGCTCCGGCTTATGGGCGCGAGCCATTTCAGCCAATAGGCCGCGAGTACTGCGGCGATCCCGGCTGCGAGCAGGACGATGATATAGGTCTGCTTTTCCGCGCCGAGCAGCGCGATCAGATACGCGGCCGCAAGCGCCAGCGCTGCGACGCCGGGTAGCAACGAAACGCGCGAGCCCGGAAGCGCCATATTTCAAACCCGCTCGCTGATTTTTTCGCGGATCAAGCCCGTGGGCCGCCAGGCCATGAACAGGATCACAACCGCGAAGGCGAATACGTCCTTGTAGGCGCTCGCGAAAGGCAACGCGACCGTGCCGATCGTCTGCAGCGCCGCAAACAGGAATCCGCCGAGGATCGCGCCGTAGATGCTGCCGAGGCCGCCGATGATCGCCGCCGCGAAGCCGATCACGCCGAGATAAAGCCCCATGCCGAAATTGATTTCGTTGTAATAAAGCCCGTTCATGATGCCGGCATAGGCCGCGAGCGCCGATCCGATCGCGAAGGTAACGAGCACGACGGCGGTGAAATTCACACCCATGGTGCGTGCGGTCTCCTCGTCCTGCGCCACCGCGCGCATGGCAAGGCCGAACTTGGTGCGATTGAGCAGAAGCTGAAGCCCCACGATCACCAAGACGCCCGCCGCGAGCATCAGCACATTGTCGAGCCGTAAGTTGAAATGACCGATATTGATCGAGGAAGTGGGAAGAAGCGCCGGGAAGGGCTTGGGGTTCGCGCCCTGCGGGTAGAACAGCCGGACGGATTCGCGCAGCGCCGTTCCGAGCATGAGCGTGATCAGGAGCGTGTTGAGCGCGGGTGCGGAGCGCAGCGGCAGCACGAGATAGCGCGCAATCAGCATGCCGAGGATCGCCATTGCGGCGAGCGCGACAACGAGCATCGCAACGAGAAAAATCGGGTTCGACGCAACGCCTATGCCGTGAAGTCCCACAAACGTCGCGAGCGCCGCGAAAGCGCCCACCGTCAATACGTCTCCGTGCGAGAACTTGATCACGTCGAGCACGCCGAAAAAGAGCGTGAAGCCCACAGCCACCAGCGCATACATCATGCCGAGCATCAGCCCGTTTGTGATGTATTGCGCGAGTAAGCCTGCGTCCATCGGCGAAAAATCTCCACCGTCATGCCCGGCTTTATGCCGGGCATCCACGCCTTGCTTTCAGGAAAGAAGGCGTGGATGGCATCCGAACTCGCATAAATGCGAGTTCGGCATTTTGGAAGTCACAAGTCGGCAACAGCCGACTTGTAATGACAAGCCCGGCCATGACGCGTCAATGCTGGATTACTTCTGCCCTGGCAGCTTGCGCTTGCCCGAAGCGTATTCGCTCTCGTCCCATTCCACGAACTTGCCGTCCTGCACCACGTATTTGGTGATGACGGGAACGGTGTTTTGCCCGTGGTCGTCGAAAGTGATCTTGCCCACGATCGAATCGCGATCCTTCACATTCGCAAGGTCGGCGATGACTTTCTTGCGGTCGGGCCCGACCTTCTCGATCGAGTTGATGATCATGTCCATCGCGGCGTACGCGAAGGCGCCGTAGGCTTCCGGCGGCTGGTCGTATTTCTGCTTGTTGTAGTTCTCCATGAAGAACTTGCCGCCCGGCAGTTTTTCGGTCGGCGCACCCTCGCGAAACGCAAGCACGCCTTCGGCGAGCGGGCCCGCGCCCTGGATGAAGGCGTCGGAGACGATGCCCGAAGTGCCGTCAAACACCGCCTTGATGCCGAGCTTGTCCATCTGCGAGCGGATGCGCACGCCGATCGGCGTCAGCCCGCCAAAATAAATCACTTCGGGGTTGAGCGCCTTGATTCGCGTGAGCTCGGCGGTGAAGTCCTGCTGGTCGGCGGTGACGCCGAAGGTGCCGAGGATTTTTCCGCCAAGCTTGGTGTAGGCTTTGCTGAAGTATTCGTTGTGACCCTTGCCGTAGTCGGTCGTGTCGTGAATGACCGCGACCGTCTTGTAGCCGAGCTTCCAGATCAATTCCGCATTGGCGTCGTTCTGGTTGATCATGGTGCCGTTGACGCGATGCACCTCGGCGTATTTGTTGCGATAGGTGATATCGGGCAGCACCGCGCCCCAGACAATCACCGGCAGCCCGAACTTGTGATAGACGTCCACGGTCGCGATTGCGGTCGCCGAGCAATAATGCGTCGCGGCCGCGATCACTTCTTTATCCGCAGCCATCTTGGTCGCGACCTGCACCGCGACATTCGGCTTGCACTCGTCGTCGAGCACGACAAGTTCATATTCGTATTTCGATTTTGGATCGGCGTTGTGGAGCCTTACGGCGAGATCGGCCGAGTTGCGTCCGCCGAGGCCGTTCGCCGAAACGCCACCAGTGAGCGGGCCGATGAAGCCGACTTTTACTTTGTCTTTGGCGACAGCTTGTCCGCCTGCGAGCGCGAATGCCAGAGCGGCGAGTGTGACCGCGATTGCTCTTGTTTTCGACATCTTCTCCCCCTGCACAATTTTCAGGCGTCTACATTGAAGGAAGAAAATCGCGAGCGCAAACCTGAATCGTGAGCATTTGGACGCGCTTGGCTGCACTCTTTTGCGGCGCAGCACATTCCCGCCATATCGAGCGCGGCAGAAAGCCGCGTCCCGGCGGAGACATCTCCTATTTCATATTTTTCGCCTGCATTTCCTCGCGCCGCAAAATCAGTGTGGCGGTTAAAATCGTGCAAGCGGCGAAGAGCACCAACAACGTCGCGAGCGCGTTGATCTGCGGAGAGACGCCAAGCCGCACGCTGGAAAAGATCACGAGCGGAAGCGTGGTCGCGCCCGGCCCCGTTACGAAGCTCGCGATCACCACGTCGTCCAGCGAAAGCGTGAAGGCAAGAAGCCACGCGGCGAAGATCGCCGGCAGCAAGAGCGGCAACGTCACGCGGCGAAACGTGCGCCAGGGCGTCGCACCGAGATCGGCCGCCGCTTCCTCGAGCGCCGGATCGAGCTGCGAAAGCCGTGCGCGGATCACCACGGTCGCATAGGCCATGCCGAAGGTAATATGTGCGAGCGTAATCGTGAGTGCGCCGCGCTGGCCGGGCCAGCCGAGCGTTTCGCCGAGAAAGACGAACAAAAGAAGCAGCGAAAGCCCGGTCAGCACCTCGGGTAGGATTAGCGGCGTCGTCACCATGGCCTCGAATGCACCGCGGCTGAAAAGAGTCCGCATCCGCCGCATCGCGAATGCTGCACTCGTGCCAAGGATCACCGAAACCGTCGCGCTTGCCGCCGCGACCCGGAGCGAAAGCCACAGCGCTTCGCCGATTTGCGCGTTCTTGAAGAGCTCACCATACCAGCGCGCCGAGAAATGACTCCAGACCGTGACGAGCCGGCTGTCGTTGAAGGAATAAATAATCAGGATCACGATCGGCACATACAGAAATGCGTAGCCGAAAACGAGCATGCTGAGCACAAACGTGGAGCGGTTTTTCATGCCGCCTCCTCTTTCCGCATCAAGCGGAAAAAAACGATCGCGGGCACGAGCACCAGGACCAGAAGGCCGATCGCGAGCGCGGAAGCGAGCGGCCAGTCGCGGTTGCTGAAAAATTCCGTCCAGAGCACGCGGCCAACCATCAATGTATCAGGGCCGCCCAGGAGCTCCGGCACGATGAACTCGCCGAGCGCCGGAATGAACACGAGCAACACACCCGCGAAAATTCCTGGCAGCGACAGCGGCAAGGTCACGCGTAGAAACGCCTTGAGCGGCCGCGCGCCGAGATCGGCCGCGGCTTCGAGATACGTCCAGTCAAGCTTCTCCAGCACCGCGAAAATCGGCAGCACCATGAACGGCAGATACGAATAGACAATGCCAAGATGCACCGCGAATTCGGTATGCAAGAGCGGCAGCGGCGCCTTGATCAGACCGAAATCGAGCAGCACGTTATTGATGAATCCGTTCGAATTCAAAATACCCGTCCAGGCGTAAACGCGGATCAGAAACGACGTCCAGAACGGCAGGATCACGAGCATCAAGAGCGGCGTACGGACGGATTCCCTCGCGCGCGCGATCGCATAAGCCATCGGATAGGCGATCAGAAGCGCGATGAAGGAGGATGTCGCAGCGATCCGGAGCGAGCTCAAAAACGCATCGATATAGAGACGGTCGGAGAGGAGCAGCGCGTAATTGCGTGCCTGCACATGAATGCGCGGCAAAAACCCCGCCTCCCACGTAAACAGCGGCGTATAGGGCGGCGAACCGGTGCGCGTTTCCGCGAGGCTGATGGCGAAGACGATCAGCAGGGGAAGGAGAACAAACAGGAGAAGCCACACAAGCGGCACTCCGGCAACAAAAACGCCGCTGCACGAATGGCCGGGCCGCCCGCTCATTGCTTGAGAACTCGCGCAGCCGCAGAAGGCCAAAATAAGTGGACCGTTTCGCCCGCCGCGGGTGACCCTGCCTTTCCGAATTCAGCCGGCGAGAGCCGGGCAAGCACCGTCTTTCCGCTGTCGAGCGTGACCTGGCATGCATGACAGTTGCCGAGAAAAGCGGCGCTCGCGATCTTCCCGCGCAGAACATTTTCGGCTTGCGGCGCTTCGCGGGAAAGATGCACCTGCTCGGGCCGCACCATGACCGCGACAGAAGTTTGCGCAGCGAGTCTTTCGCCGTACTGCCCGCGCAAGACAGTGCCTGCCTCCGCGCTCTCAACTGCGGCTTCGCCGCGCGCGCATTCCTTGATATTCCCTTCAAACAAGTTGGACGTGCCGAAAAAATCCGCGACATAGCGCGAAACCGGTGCGTCATAGAGTTCGCGCGGGCTGCCGGCCTGCACGATTTTCCCGTCCTGCATCAGCGCAATACGGCTCGCCATGCCCATCGCCTCTTCCTGGTCGTGGGTGACCATGACGAAAGTGATGCCGACGCGCTCGCGTAGGCGCACAAGCTCGAATTGCGCACGCTCGCGCAATTTCTTGTCGAGCGCCGCGAGCGGCTCGTCCAGGAGAAGGATTTTCGGATGCTTCACCAGCGCGCGGGCAAAAGCGACGCGCTGGCGCTGGCCGCCGGAAAGCTGATGCGGTTTGCGCGCGGAGAACGCCCCCATATCGAGCATTTCCAGCGCCTCGCGCACGCGTTTCGCGATTTCCGCTTTCGGTCTCCCCTCTTCCTGCAGGCCGAAGGCGACGTTCTTCTCGACCGAAAGATGCGGAAATAGCGCATAGGACTGAAACATCATGTTGACCGGACGCGCATAGGCGGGCGCACCGGTCACATCCTCGCCTTCGATTGCGATGCGGCCCTCGTCGGGCAGCTCAAGTCCGGCGATCATGCGCAAAAGCGTCGTCTTGCCCGAGCCGGAGCCGCCCAGGAGGCAAAAGAATTCGCCGCGGTGGATATCCAGGCTGACCGCGTCCACGGCGGTGACCAAACCGAAGCGCTTGGACGCTTTCTCGATGCGCAGGAGAGGGATCGGGTTCGCCGCCGCGGGTTGCAGCGGCCGCCTCACCGGCCCGTCTTGATGCGTGTCCACAATCGATTCCGTTCGCGTTCGAATTTCGGCGTCTCCAGAACGGCGGTGTAGAGCTTCTGGTCCGACGGCGGATAGACGACGGGATCGTTCGTGATTTCCGCCGGAATGAACTCTCGCGAAGCCGGCACCGCATTCGCGTAACCAACCGCCGTCGTGATCGCCGCGATGTTTTTTGGCTCCAGGATGAAGTCGATGAATTTGTGGGCGTTCGAAGGATGCGGCGCGTCCTTCGGGATAGCCATCACGTCGATGTTGAAGACGGCGCCCTCTCTCGGAAGAAAAATTCCGATCTCGACCCCGTTTTTCGCTTCGCGCGCACGCTTTCGCGCCTGGAAAAGATCGCCCGCATAGCCGAGCGCGACACAAATCGAGCCGTTCGCGAGGTCGTTGATGTAGCTCGACGAATGGAAATAGCGGTAGGCGGAGCGAACCGCGCTAACCGCCTTCCCGGCCGCCTGCAGGTCTTCTTCCGACGTGCTCGTCGGATCCTTGCCGAGATAAGCAAGCGCCGCCGGAAATACTTCATCCGGCGTGTCGAGGAGCGTCACCCCGCAAGGCTTGATTGCATTCACAACCTTCGGATCGAACAGCATCGTGAGGCTGCCGATCGGCGGCTCGGGAAGAAGCGGTTCGATCTTCGACTTAATGTAACCGATGCCCGTGCCCGCCATCAGATACGGTAGTCCGTAAGCATTTTGCGGATCGGCGGTCTTCAACCGCGCGAGCACTTGAGGATCGACGCCCTTCGCGTTCGGAATTTTAGCGAGGTCGAGCTTTTGATAGAGGCCCGCGTTGATCTGCTTCGCGAAAAACGGCATCGCCGACGGGAACACCACGTCATAACCGGATTTACCGACCATGAGCTTCGCTTCCAGCGCCTCGTTGGAGTCGTAGACGTCGTAATTGACCTTGATGCCGGTGCGTTTCGTGAATTCGGAAAGCGTGTCCGGCGCGATGTAGTCGCTCCAGCTATAGACGTTGAGGACCTTCTCCTCGTCGGCTTGCGCCGCCGGCATCGCCAGCAGCGCGAGCCCGGCGAAGATCAGAAACGCCGTCAGTCTGGCGCAGCGCGCGGCGCGCCGTTCGCAAACGCGTTTCAGGAAGTCGCGGCTCGTAGCTGGCATCATCGTCCTCCATTCCGCCGTTCCATATCGCGAAGCGCGCGGAAGTGCCACTCCTTTCGCTCGCTTTCCGGCGGATATCGCCTTCCATTTCTTTCCCGTTTGCTCGACAATAATGTGCGGAATTTTGACGGATGAAACGATGAGCGGCAGAACGGACCGGCCCTTCGGCTTCGCCCCCGACCTCGACGCGCCAATCCCCTACATGCAGCGGACGCGCGAATATTACCGCGCGCTTGGCTATGAGACCCCCTATCGCTGGGCGCACTACAACGATGCGCCCTTCCAGCCGCTCAAAAAGCCGCTCGCACAATCGCGCGTCACCATCGTCACCACCGCCGCTCCTTACGACCCCGCGAAAGGCGACCAGGGGCCCGGCGCGAAATACAACGGCAGCGCAAAATTCTTCCGGGTCTATGACGGCGACACGTCGAAGGAGCACGATCTTCGCATCTCCCACATCGCCTATGACCGCATCCATACGAGCGCGGAAGACAGCAACACCTGGTTTCCGTTGCCGCAGCTCTTGCGCTTCGCAAAGGAAGGCCGCATCGGCGAAGTCGCCCCGCGCTTTTTTGGCGCGCCTACAAACCGCAGCCATCGGGTGACGATCGAGACCGACGCGCCGGAAATTCTTGCCCGCTGCAAGACGAACGAGGTCGATGCCGCGATCCTCGTGCCGAACTGCCCCGTTTGCCATCAAACCGTGACGCTCATCGCGCGCCATCTCGAAGCGAACGGCATCGCGACCGTCGTCATGGGCTGCGCCAAGGACATTGTCGAGCATGCCGGCGCACCGCGTTTCCTGTTCAGCGATTTTCCGCTCGGCAATTCCGCCGGCAAGCCGTTCGATCCCCAATCGCAGAAGTTCACGCTTGAACTCGCGCTACGGTTGTTGGAGTCGGCGCCCGGGCCGCGCACGACCTTGCAATCGCCGCTACGCTGGAGCGCGGATCCTTCCTGGAAGCTCGATTACGACAATATCGAGCGCATGACGCCCGACGAGATCGCCCGCCGCCGCCGCGAATTCGACGCCCAGAAAGAAGCGGCCAGAAAGCAGCGTGAAGACGCCGCGGGAATCGCCCGGTAAAGTTGTTTTTCCGCCGTCCAAGCCGTTAAAAATCCGTTTTTAATTTTACCCCGCATTAAAGAGATGATTCGAGGATGGGCGGAATTAGCGCCCGTCCGAGCGGCGGCATTTTGATTGAGCAATAACAATGCATTCTGCCTCCCTGATCGACGAGCTTGAGACACAGCTCCGCACCGGCACCAATTCCGGCCGCGCCAAGATTCTGCGGCGAGTGACCGATCTCTTCCTGATGAACGCCGATCGCATTACCGACCAGCAGGTTGAAATTTTTGACGACGTGATGATCCGTCTGATCGAGAAGATCGAGGACAAAATCCTCGCGCAGCTCAGCGAATGCCTTGCCTCGATCGACAACTCGCCGATCAACGTCGTGGGTCAGCTTGCGCGGCACGACCGCATTGAAGTCGCTGGACCGGTGCTCGAAAAATCCAATCGTCTCACCGACATCGATCTCGTCGAGATCGCCTACACCAAAAGCCAGGCGCATCTAAACGCGATCGCGGGCCGCTCGCAGATCAATCCCGTGGTCGCCGAGGTGCTCGTACGCCGCGGCGACACGGAAGTTGCGCTCAAGCTCGCGGCAAACCCCGGCGCTGCCTTTTCGTCGGAAAGTTTCAGCGCACTCGTTCAGCGCGCGCTCGACAACAAGAATCTTGCGGAAGCGATTTCCGATCGTGCCGACGTGCCGCCCGAACTCTACGAATATCTCGTAATGCGCGCGACCGAAAAAGTGAAAAAACACCTGGTCGCGACTTGCAAGCCGGAGATGCGGCCGAAGGTCGAGACGCTCTTGTCGAAAGTATCCAGCAATATCGTTCGTCAGGCCGCGGCCTTCCCGCGCGCGCATACCGGCTGGTCGACAGCGACGATGATCAAGCGCGATCTTGCGACCATGCGCTCGCAGCTCGAAAAGTTTATCTCTTCGGGCGGCGTCGCCGAGATCACCAACACGCTCGCGCAACTCGCGGCGATCCCCTCCGAAACCGTGAAGAACGTCATCCGCCAGAGTTCGGAGGACGGTTTGCTCATCATTTGCCGCGCGGGCGGCCTCGCCTGGCCGACAGTGAGAACGCTCTTGCACTCGAAAGCCTGGCCGCGTCCCCCGCAGGACAAGGAACTGAAGAACCTCTCCGACCGCTACTTCCGCCTGTCGAGCGAGAGCGCGCAGCGCGTGCTTTTGTTCATGAAAGCACGCAAGACCATGCCGCGCGAAGAGATGAGCAGGCTTCTCGAAGAGGCCTGAGCGTTACGCGCGCGGGCCCGCCCCGGGATCCGGAATCTTTCCGCTAGCGACCAGCCGGTTCCAGATGAACAGCACCACCAGCGCGCCGATCGTCGCCGCGATGAAACCCGCGCCCTGATCGGGGCGGTACCAGCCGATCATTTGTCCGATAAAGGTCGAGAGAAACGCACCGGCAATCCCCAGCACTACCGTCAGGATAAATCCTTGCGGATTGTTGGGACCGGGCGAAAGCACGCGTGCGATGATGCCGGCGACGAGGCCGACAATTAAAATCCAGAGCATGGGCGCCTCCTTTGGCTCTCCTCGATCAGATCATGTGTGACGCTTCATGCTCGGTCGGTAACCGGCCGTTCGGCGTCATGTGATTGATGACTTCCGGCAGTTGCTGGCTGAGCTGCCGCATCAGTTCGTCGGGCGGCATGCCGGTCATGTCGCTGATCATTTTGATCTGGTCTGGGCTCAAGACCTGCGCCAGCGCATTTGGCGAAATTTCCTTGTTCGGCCCGGTGCCAACCCAGGAATTCGCGACGTCGCCCTGCCCGTTCTGCTGAAACTGCTTGAGGAGATCCCCCAGGCCCCCGCTCAGAACGCTGCCGGCAGCACCCCCGGCAAGCAGCCCCCCGAGGCCGCCCGGAAGCAAGCTGCCGAGCCCGGTATCCTGTGTATTTGCGGTCGTGGTTCCACCGAGCGGCGAAGGAGCGGGCGCCGCCTGGCCGCCCGTCATGTGCTTCACGGCCTTGTAGGCGAGGAGACCCAAAATGGCCATGGTGATCGGAGACATACCGCCGCTTGAAGCGGGTGCACCGCTGCGTTGTCCGCGAGGACCGTTCTGCATACCATTGATCACGTCGAGCAAACCCATCGTCGAACTCCTTGGTCGCCACGCCCCGAAAAATACTATGGCGGCGATATCAGCGTTACAAGCGGGCCAAAGCCGCACGAAAGCGGATGCATAAAATTGTCATGAAGCGTTGATTCGAAAGCTAAAAATCAAGAACTATGAGGTACGAATGATTTCGATTGCTCCACGCGCTGACAGGCTGCATCGCGTGAGAATATTTTTCGCGTTCTCGATTGCGATCCTGGCCGGACTTTTTTTCGCGAACGCCGTTCGCGCCGAAGACCCGGCGCTGCAGGCGGTACACGAGCGGCTGGACGTAATCAGCGGCATTTTCGATTCCGCCGAGAACGCGCTCAAACAGCCGTCGAAGAGCGACAACGATCTTGTTGCGCTTCGCGATCAGATCAATCCGCTGCGCGCCGAAGTCCGGCAACACATCGCCGATCTCGAGCCGCGCCATGCAGCGGCCGAAAAGCGGGTGAAAGAGCTCGGCCCCGCTCCCAAGGATAGTGCCGCGCCCGAAGACCCGCGCATCACCGCCGAGCGCACCGCGCAGACCGCGCTCTTCAGCGAACTCGACGGCGTGTTGAAGCAGGCGCGTCTTTTAAATGTGCGCGGCGATCAGCTCGCCGACTATATCGAATCCACGCGCCGTACCCTTTTCAAGGAGCGGCTGCTCACGCGCACCGACAGCATCCTCAGCCCCTCGCTCTGGATCGCAGCGATGAGGGAGCTGCCGGGAGAAATGCATGCGCTCGCCGTCTTTCTCGGCGAATGGCGCGACTATGCGTTCGTAAGCACGCCGGTCGGCACACTCGTGCTCGCGCCGATCGCGATCGTGGCGCTGATAGTGGGCGCTTTCCTCTTGCGGCAGATGCTGCTCCGCTATCTCGACCGCCGCGCCCGCAAGGGCGAGGTGCTGCAAAGCAAGCGTTCGCGCGCCGCCTATCTCACGATCTGTCGCGCCGCGATCAATGCCGCGACACCGCCGCTCACCGCCTTTGCCGCGATCGACATTCTCGCGGCCTTCAACATGATCCTGCCGCGCGGCGACGAAGTAACCAGCGGCCTCCTAATCGCGATCGCGATTTTTTCGACTGGCCGTGCCGTGACCAGTGCCATGGTGGAACCGGCGCGCCAGATGATCGGTTTTGACGAGCCGGCCTCCAACGGGCTGTACCGCGCGGTCGCGGCCGCCGTGGCCGTCGTCGCCGTCGCCACCGTTATTTTCGCTTTCCACCGCGTGCTCGGTGCGCCTGCCGTATTGCGTACCATGACCGCCGCGCTGTTGGCGTTTCTTGTCGGCATTTGCGTGGTGCGCGTGCTGCTTCTGCAAAACCGCTTCGTCGGCGAAAGAAGCAGCGGCCTCCCCAATATCATCCGCCTGGTCGGCTGGTTTGCCGCGGTCGTGATCTTTCTCGCTCTTGCGACCGGCCACATCAATTTGTCGGCGTTTGTGGCCGCACGTCTCGTCGATGCGGCGATCATCACGGGCGCGGCCGTGCTTTTGCTTTCGCTGATCGATGCCGTGTTCGCCGCCGGCTTTTCAGAGGAAGGAACGAGCCGCCGCCGGGTCGCTGCCGCGATCGGCGTCAATCCCGCGCAGCTCGATCTGTTTGCGACGATTACGGCGGGACTTCTGCGCGCGCTGCTTTTCGTCATCGCGGTTTTTCTCGTCATCGGCGGCTGGCGCACCTCGGTCACGGACGTGGCCTCGATGCTCGACCGCTTCGACTTCGTCTTCTCCATCGGACAATCGCGGCTCGCCCTCGGAAACCTCCTGTTCGCGATCATTCTCCTCATCGTTGGTCTGATCGCAACGCGTATCGTGAACCGCTGGCTGACGCAGACCGTTCTGCCGCGCACGCGGCTCGACACGGGGCTGCAGAATTCGATCTCGACGATGTTCGTCTATCTCGGCGTCATCACCGCGGGGCTCCTGGCGCTGGGACAAATCGGCATCAACCTGCAGAACATCGCCCTGGTCGCGGGCGCCCTTTCGGTCGGTATCGGCTTCGGCTTGCAGTCGGTAGTCTCGAATTTCGTTTCGGGGATCATCATCCTGGCCGAACGCCCGATCCGGGTCGGCGACATGATCGATGTGAAAGGCGAGTCGGGCTACGTGCGGCGGATCAGCGTGCGCGCCACAGAAATCGAGACCTTCGACCGTGCCAACGTGATCGTGCCGAATTCGGAGCTGGTGACGAGCGTGGTCACAAACTGGACCCATTCCAACACCTTGAGCCGCATTATCCTGAAAATCGGCGTTTCCTACGATTCCGACCCGGTGAAAGTGCGCGAAATCCTGCTGAACGCCGCGAATGCCCATCCGCAGATCATGAAGGTGCCGGCGCCGAACGTGCTGCTGCTCGGATTCGGCGACAATGCGCTCCAATTCGAACTGCAATGCATTGTGGCGAATGTGGACATGTCGTCGATCACCAAAAGCGACCTCTATTTCGCGATTTTGCAGGAATTCCGCACGGCCGGAATCGAAATTCCGCTTCCGCAACGGGAATACCGCATCCGCGCGACCGACGGATCATCCCTTCTCCTGCAACCCGCAAAGGAAAACAAAACCGCAAGCGGCGGAAAAGCCTGATACCTCTTGCTTCTCCTTTCTCTCCGGCGCAAAACTTACATTTCGGGTAAGGTCGGCCAACCGATGTCTCTATGGTTTCGAACGAGCTTAGTCTCGCTTGTACTTCTTGTTGCCGGTTGCGCTGGCCAGATCGACACTTCGACGCCGGCCTTCTACGAAAATCTCGCGGTGCCCGGCGCAAAAGTGAATGCCGCCGCCGCCGCTTCGATGATCTCCGACTATCGCAGGGGTTTTGCGCTCGGCCCGGTCGAGCTCGACCCGACCTTGATGCGCGTCGCCGAGGAGCACGCGCGCGCGATGGCCAAGGCCGACAAGGTTTCGCACGACATCGGCGGCAAGGGACTGAAGCAGCGCCTGCAATCCGTAAGCTATCGCGAGGCAATTGCCGCCGAGAATGTAGGTGCGGGCTATCAGACGCTTGCTGAGGCTTTTTCGGGCTGGCGCGATTCGCCCCCGCACAACAAGAACATGCTGCTCCCGGCCGTGACCAAAATGGGTATTGGCACCGCATTCGTGCCGAATTCAAAATACAAGGTCTATTGGGCGCTCGTTCTTGCCGAGCCTGACCCGAAGGCCTACTGAACGTCATGCTCCCGCCCCTCCGCGATTACGAAAGGCTCGTCGCGGAATTCCGCTGGCAAATCCCCGCGCAATTTAATATCGCCGTTGACGCTTGTGACCGCTGGGCAGAGCGCGAGCCCGATCGCGTCGCGCTTCTGGTGAAGGAGCCGCGCGGCTTCAATCAGATAACGTATGGACAATTGCGAGAACGCTCGAACCGCCTCGCGAACGCATTACACGCGAACGGAATTCAGCGCGGCGACCGGGTGGCGATCATCCTGCCGCAGACGGCCGAGACGATCTTGTGCCATCTCGCGCTCTACAAGCTCGGCGCGGTCGCACTTCCACTCGCTTCGCTGTTCGGCGTCGATGCGCTGGTTTACCGGCTGGAGAATTCCAGCGCCCGCGCCGTTGTCACCAACACCGGAGGCCTCGTGAAGCTCGCGGAAATCCGCGGCCGCCTGCCGGAATTGAAACTCGTGCTTTCCGTCGATGGCACGAGCGACGGTGCGCTCGATTTTCATGCGTTATTGGATCGCGCTTCGCCCGAGTTTACGCCGGTTGCCACGGCGGCGGACGATCCGGCGATGATGATTTACACCTCCGGCACCACCGGTCAGCCGAAAGGCGCATTGCACCCTCATCGCGTGCTGCTCGGGCATCTTCCCGGCATTCAGATGGCGCAGGAGTTCATGCCGCAGCCGGGCGACCGCTACTGGACGCCCGCTGACTGGGCCTGGGCCGGCGGTCTTCTCAACGTGCTCCTGCCCGGACTTCTCTTCGGCGTACCGGTCGTCGCGAAAAAATTCGAGAAATTCGATCCCGAAGAGGCCTTCGCCCTGATGGCGGAAGCGGAAGTGCGTAACGCCTTCATCCCGCCGACGGCGCTCCGCATGCTGCGCTCGGCCGGAAAACCGAAGCGAAAACTTTCGCTCCGCACCGTGGGCTCCGGCGGCGAGTCCCTCGGCGAAGAAACTTACGGCTGGGGCCGCGAGGTATTGAACCTCACCATCAACGAATTCTACGGCCAGACCGAATGCAATTTCGTGCTGTCGTCCTGCGCCGCGATCGGCGTCTCGAAACCGGGCGCGATCGGAAAGCCGGTGCCGGGACACACGGTCGCCGTGATCCGGAATGACGGGAGCCTTTGCAACCCCGGCGAGCTCGGCCAGATCGCGGTCAAGCGCCCCGATCCGGTGATGTTTCTCGAATACTGGAAGCGGCCGGACGCGACGCGCGACAAGTTCATCGGCGACTGGATGACGACCGGCGACCAAGGCGAGCGCGACGACGAAGGCTATATCCGCTTCGTCGGCCGCGACGACGACGTGATTACGTCCGCGGGCTATCGCATCGGCCCGACCGAGATCGAGGATTGCCTGATCCGGCATCCGGCGGTGGCGCTTGCGGCCGCGGTCGGCAAGCCTGATCCGCTGCGCACCGAAATCGTGAAGGCCTTCGTGCAGCTCAAGCCCGGCTTTGCGCCGAGCGAACAGCTCGCCGCCGAAATTCAGGCTTTCGTACGCACAAAACTCTCCGCACACGAATATCCGCGCGAGGTCGCCTTCATTGACGAGATGCCGATGACGACGACGGGCAAAGTAATTCGGCGGCTCTTGCGCGAGCGCGTCTAGTCATCTTGCTGTCATGGCCGGGCTCGTCCCGGCCATCCACGTCTTGGCGGCATGGCTGCAAGAAAGGCGTGGATGCCGGGCATAAAGCCGGGCATGACGAAGTATGATCAGCGCGGTTGCCAGATGAAAACGTGCAGCCCAAGCCGCTTCTTCGCGAGCATGAAGAGAAGCGCCGATTCCAGTACCATCGCACTCGCGGTCGCGACCGCCGCCCCCATCGGCCCCATGCGCGGGATGAGGATGAAGCAGAGCGCGAGATTGAGCGCGAAGGTACTCGCATAGACCGCCGCGCAAAGCTTCTGCTCGCCGACCATGTTCAGCAAACGCTCCACCGGCCCGACCGACGCACGCGCTATAAGGCCGATCGCTAGCACAAACATCCACGGATAGCCGTGCTCGTAACCCGTGCCGAACAGATTCAGAAGCGGCTTGCCGAAAATGAGGAACAAGACCGTGATCGCGAGCGAGGGCCAGAACACCCAGCGCACCGACTGATGCAGGAAGGCTTCGAGTTTCTCGCGCTCGCCGGTCGCGTGATATTCGCTGAAGCGATGCGCGGTCGCAGCCGCCACGGAGAAATATACGAAGGCGACCATCGCGAGCGTCTTCGTCGCGGCGTAGTAGACCGCGACATCCTCCGGCCCCGCGAAATAATCCAGTACCAGAATGTCGGTGTAGGAAAGCAGGAAATAGAAGCTCTCCACCATGAAGATCGGCAGCGCCGTCTTGAGCCATAGCGAAAGCTCGTAAACGCGCGGCCCGCGCGGCACTTCCTTATGCAGCTCGTGCCGGATCGCGAAAAACTGCCCCGTCGTCGTGAGCCAATAGGCGGCGACCGCAATCAGCATTGCGACCATGGCCGTGAGCGCGGTGCCGCTGAAATAAACCGCAGCCATCGCAGCGAGAATGATCAGCGGGCGCAGGATGTAGGCCGGGATGATCGCGATATTCACCCAATTATAGGAGCGCGCGATGCCTCCGAGCACGTCGCTTGACCCGTGCACCGGCAGACACGTCGCCGCGAGCAAAAGCGGAATCACATAATAAGGCCGCACCAGATCCCCGAGCGTCCAGAGCAGGATCGCGCTCAAGGCGAGCGCGACGAGCCCCAGCATCGCCGGTATCGTCCGGCTCGCCACCAGAAATCCGCGAAGCCGCGCGAAGTCGCCGCGCGCCTTGTATTCGGGGATGAAGCGCTGCGCGGTGCTCGAAAGCCCGAGCGGCATGAAGGCGCCCGCGAGCAACAGCCACGTCCACACATAAACGTAGACGCCGAACTCGAAGCGCCCCATCCAGCGCGCGAACAAGACTTGCGAGAAATATACGAGCACCGCGCTCGCGACGCGCATGATGAAAGCCGCGCCCGCGACCCGCTGCGCGATGGACTGATGGCTCTGGTCGCTCGCCAGCGCGCGCAGCTTCCCCATGAGCTCGCTCGGGCTGAGGCGGGCCGTCCGCGCTTCGCTGTCGTTCGATCCCACGCTGTTCACGAAAATCTCCGGCCGCGTCCCGCGGCCGGAGCAAATTAGAAAGCGCGGCTTAAGAAAGCGTTGGGGATTGCCTAAATGGTTAACCGATCGTCAGCCCATGAAACCGCCGTTTTCGAGAAACGCCGTCTCTTCCGGCGTCGAGTTACGGCCGAGAATTTCGTTCCTGTGCGGAAAGCGGCCGAATTGCTTGATGATGTCGTAGTGGACCTTCGCCCAATGAATCATGTCCTTGTCCTTCATCGCCCGGAACAACTTCAAGCATTTTTCCTGGTCGGCGAGATCCTCACTGTGCTCGAACGGCATGTAGAAGAAACTGCGCAGTCCGTTCGACATCTTCTTGTCGAAGCCGCGCTTGATCGCGCGCGAGGCTACCGCCCGCGCCTGCGGATCGTTCGCGAAAGCGCGCGCCGTGCCGCGAAACATGTTGCGGGGAAATTGATCGAGCAGGAGTATGAGGGCAAGCGCGCCTTCGGCGTTCGTCTCCCACTCGCCTAGCTTTTCCATCTCGGCCGCCTGATGCGTGACGAGAAATTCCTCGCGAATTTTTTGATCGAAAGCGGGGTCTTTCTTGAACCAGCGCGTTTCGCCGGCCTTGGCCCAAAACGAGACGATCTGCTTTGGCGTCGCGACTTTCATTCCGTATTTGTACGTTGCTTCGCGCGCGCTGCCAAACCCCTTAAATAGGCCGCCTCAGGCTGAGCGGATTATCGGCGAGCGCCGCACGGTCGGGCGCATCCATGCGCGGTACACCGAGAAAGGCGTCGAACAGGCGCTGCACAATCGCGGGGTCGAGGTCATACGTCACACACACGAGCCGCGAGCGATGGTCGTCGTCCGGCCAGGCGGGAAGCCGTGCCGGCGGGTGCATGATGTGCTGCACAACGTGCAAGACGAGCGGCCGATCCGGCTCTTCCGCGAGTTGCACGATGCCCTTCAGGCGAAGGAGTTTCGCGCCATGCGTCGCGCGCAGGAAATCGAGGAACATTTCGAGCGTTAAAGACGCGATCGGCTTGCCGGTGGCGAGGCTGAAGGTGCGAATCTTGTCATCGTGATGCGTGTGATGATGTTCGTGCTCGCCGCCGTGGTGATGCGCGTGTTCCGCTTCCTCGACCGCCGCCTCGGCAAGCCACTTCTTCACGTCGGGGATCTTCCGCGCAGGATCGTAAAGCCCTGCGTTCAGAAGCGCCTCCGCTTTTGCTTCTCCTTTCGCGGCATCGAGAACGATCGCCGCCGGATTGAGCGCTTTCAATCGCGCCAGCAACGCAGTTGCATCGGCTTCGGATGCGAGATCTGTTTTCGTCAGCACGACGCGATCCGCCATCGCGGCCTGTTTGACCGCTTCCTGATGTTGATCGAGCGTGCCGCTGCCGTTCACCGCATCGACGGCCGTGACCAGACCGTCGAGCCGGTAGCGTTGCACAAGATAGGGATGCGCCATCACCGCATGCAGCACCGAAGCGGGATCGGCGAGCCCCGTGGTTTCGATCACCACGCGCCGGAAAGCGGCGGTCTTGCCGTTGTCGATCCCGCGCAGGATATTTTCGAGCGCCGCGACAAGGTCGCCGCGCACCGAGCAGCACAGGCACCCGCCGGCCAAGAGCATCGTGTCGCCGTCGACGACTTCATAGAACAAGTGATCGAGCCCGATTTCGCCGACCTCGTTCACGAGCACGGCCGTCTCGGAAAGCGCCGGATCGCGCAACAGCGCGTTCAACAGCGTCGTTTTTCCCGCGCCGAGAAAGCCGGTGATGACGGTGAGCGGAATCGGCTCCGCCGGGCCGCGCGGCCGGGATGGCCTGCCGGCGTTCATTCTGTCCTGCCCGAAACGGGCGTTGCTTGGGGCGTTTCCGCGTCCAGCACCTTCGGTTTGCGATTGCGCGGGAGCGGCAAGCCCTCCGACATCGCCGCGCGCTCGGCTGCGGAGAGTGCCGGCTTCTGCGGCTCCGGCGGAGGCGCGGGCGCGACAACCTGCACCGCGGGCGCTTGCGGCTGTGCCGCCGGATAAGGAATTGCCGGACCGTTCGCGGCGTTCTTCGGCGCCGGCGCAATCTGCTCGTCGCTCGGCAGCGTCACTGTTTTGGTTTTTTCTTTTGTTTTTGCTTTACCTTTTTTTCCCCTTTTCCCTTTCTTGGGGCTGGGGATCAGATCGTCGCCGCTGGCATTTTTTTGCGCTTCGCTTTGCGAAGGCGGACCGATAAAGACTCGGATCGGCTGCATCGACGGCGGCAGATCGACGAAATAATTCTTCTTCGTCTTTTTGCCCTTTACGCTTCCCGCGCTCGCATTGGCCGTCTCGGCGGTGGCGTCGGGTTCGTCCGGCTCGTCGTCCTCGATATCGGATTCGATCGGGACGCGTTTCCGCCCCTTGCCGCAGGTGAGATCGTGCATGTTGACCGGATCGAGACGAAGATTCTCGATCGATTCCACGCTCTTCGGCTCGCCGCGAAACATCGCGCCGATTTTCGCGAGCGGCGAGAACCCCTTTTCGAACAGCTTGGCGACGTCCTCGTTGCGCGACGCGTTCGAGCGCCCGCCCATGACGACCGCGATCAGCTTCTTGTTGCCGCGCGTCGCGGTCGCGACGATGTTGAAGCCGCCGGCACAGATGAAGCCTGTCTTCATGCCGTCGGCGCCGGGATAGTGATCGATCAGCTTGTTGTGGTTGCGGATGAGCCGCTTGCCGAGCCTGATCGCGGGGATGCGAAACAGCATCTCCTGCTCGGGGAATTCGCGATAGATGGCGAGCGCGAGGATCGCCATGTCGCGCGCGGTGGTGATTTGCCCGTCGTCGGGCAGGCCGTTCGGATTGTCGTAATGGGTACCCGTCATGCCGAGCTCGGCCGCGGTGCGGTTCATCTCGGCGATGAAATTCTCGTACGTCCCGCCGACGCCCTCGGCGATCACCACCGCCATGTCGTTTGCCGACTTCACCATCAGCATCTTGAGCGCGTTATCGAGCGTGACCTGTGTCCCGATCGGAAAGCCCATTTTGGTCGGCGCCTGCTGATACGCCCGTTCGGACACGGTGAGCAGCGTGTTCGGCGTCACGCGTCCTTCGCGCATGGCGCGAAACGCCACGAAGACTGTCATCAGCTTCGAGATCGACGCCGGATACCACGGGTGACCCGCGTCATGCTGCGCGAGCACCCGCCCGGTCGCCGCATCGACGAGAATGTAGGGACCGGCAGCCGCCGGCGTCGCCGCGAGCGCGATTAGGGCAATGAGCCCGAAGCAAATGGAGCGGCAAGCGTTTCGGCTGGCTACAAAATGCACGCGGCTTTTCCGTTGATCGGGTCCAGTCGAATAGCAATGGGGTAGGGGCGGAATTGCGGCAAATCGGGCCGCGCGGCCCTTTCCTAACCTGTTCTGCGCATGTCGCAAAGTGCCTATCGGAGGGAACCGGCAGCGCCTATATTGGAAAAAGAACGGAGTTTTCTCATGACCGCCTGCATCGTCGGCCTCGCGCACACGCCCTTTGGCAAGCATGACGCGGAAAGCGTCGAGAGTCTGATCGTTCGCGTCACCACCGAAGCCCTGCGGGACGCAGGCATCGAAGCCGCCGATGTGGACGAAATCGTTCTCGGCCATTTCAACGCGGGCTTCAGCCCGCAGGACTTTACGGCGGCGCTGGTGTTGCAGGCCGATCCTGCCTTTCGCTTCAAGCCGGCGACACGCGTGGAAAACGCCTGCGCGACCGGCTCCGCCGCCGTGCAGCAGGGACTGAAATCGATCGCCGCGAACGGCGCGCGCATCGTGCTCGTCGTCGGCGTCGAGCAAATGACCAAAACGCCCTCCGCTGAAGTCGGCAAGAATCTGCTAAAGGCTTCCTATCTTCCGGAAGACGGCAATATCGAAGCGGGTTTTGCCGGCGTGTTCGGCAAGATCGCCGGCTCCTATTTCCAGAAATACGGCGACCAGTCGGATGCACTCGCCCGGATCGCTGCGAAAAATCACAAAAACGGCGTCGAAAACCCCTACGCGCAGATCCGCAAGGACCTGGGCTTCGAATTCTGCCGCACGGAGAGCGAAAAAAATCCGCGCGTCGCGGGCCCTTTGAAGCGCACCGATTGCTCGCTCGTCTCCGACGGCGCGGCCGCGATCGTGCTCGCCGACGTCGATACCGCGATGAAGCTCGGCAAGCCCATGATCGCTTTTCGCGCCACCGCCCACGCGCAGGATTTCCTGCCGATGTCGAAGCGCGACATTTTGCAATTCGAAGGCTGCCGCGAAGCCTGGTCGCGCGCGCTCGGAAAAGCCGGTATCACGCTCGGCGATCTTTCCTTCGTCGAGACGCACGACTGCTTCACCATCGCCGAGCTGATCGAATATGAAGCAATGGGCCTCGCAAAGCCCGGCCAGGGCGCACGCGTGATCGAGGAAGGCGTCACGGAGAAGAGCGGAAAGCTGCCGGTGAACCCCTCCGGGGGGCTGAAGGCAAAGGGCCACCCGATCGGCGCGACCGGCGTTTCCATGCACGCGCTGTCGGCGCTTCAGCTGCGCGGCGAGGCGGGCGGAATGCAGATCAAGAACGCGGAGCTCGCCGGCATCTTCAACATGGGCGGCGCCGCGGTCGCGAATTACGTCTCGATTCTGGAACGGCTGCGCTAAAACCATCGCTGTCATTCCAGGTCGCCGCTAAAGCGGCGTCCGGAATGACTGTATCTGCGCCGGCGCCGGGCTCGGCAACGTCTCCGGCGCGATCATGAATTGATGCCGCGCCAGATCGGCGAAGCGGCCGTTCAGCTTCACCAGATCGTCGAAGCTCCCCTGCTCGACGATCTTGCCGTCGTGAAACACGAAGATGCGGTCGGCGTTCCGGATGGTGGCGAGCCGGTGCGCGATCACGAAAGTGGTGCGCCCTTTCATCACTTCGTCGAGCGCGAGCTGCACTTTTTTCTCGGTCGCCGCATCGAGCGCGCTCGTCGCCTCGTCCAAGATCAGGATCGGCGGATCCTTCAGGAGAGCGCGCGCGATCGCGATGCGCTGGCGCTCGCCGCCGGAAAGCTGCCGTCCGCGCTCGCCGACGCTCGCCTCCACGCCCGTGCGCGTGATGAATTCGCTCGCCTGCGCACGCGTGAGCGCGTCCGCCATTTCCTCGGGCGTCGCGTCCGGCTTGCCGACGCGGAGATTTTCCTCGATCGAGCGGTTGAACAGAAGCGCCTCCTGAAACACCACGCCGATATTGCGGCGAAGCGATTCGATCTTGAGGTCGCGAATGTCGTGACCGTCGATCCGGACGACGCCTTTTTGCGGATCCCACGCGCGATGCATCAGCGAAAGCGCCGTCGTCTTTCCGGCGCCGGTTGCGCCGACAACCGCGATCCTCTCGCCCGGCTTCACGTCGAAGCTGATGTCGTCGACCGCCGCGCGCTTACCGTCGTAGGAAAGAGAAACGTGATCGAACTCCACTTCGCCCCTGGCGCGGCCGAGATCGATCGCGCCGCGCTTGTCTTTGATCGGCACAGAGTCGAGCACGTCGAAGAACTGCTTGAGCCGCGGGATTTCCAGCACCATGCGGTTGCTGAATCCGACGACGAGTTCGAGCTTGCCGACAAACAGGGTCGCGATATTCACGAAGGTGACGATCTCGCCGATCGAGACCATGCCGTGAATGTGCAGCCAGGTGCCGTAGAGGAAAATCGAGAGTATCGTGATCGTGGTGGCGGCGCGCGTCAGAACCGAGACGACCGCCCACCAGGTGAGCACGGGGATTTGCGCCGCGAGCACCTTGCGCGCGACGCTTTTTACCGCTCTCACCTCCGCTTCGGCGCGCGTGAAGCTTTGCACCAGCGCTATATTCCCGAGCGCATCGGAAGTGCGCTCGGCAAGATCGCTATGGTAACGCTCGACGCCGAGCTGCTGCGCTTCCGTCTGCCGCAACGCGAAGGTCGTGATCGCGGCGAAAACCGCGAGGAGCGCCACGAGCAAAAGCCCAAGCCGCCAATTCATGTACACGGCGACCGGCAGCAAAATGAAAATCGAGACAAAAGCCGCAAAGTGGTCGCGGAAGAAAGTGAGCCACAATCCCCATAAGGAATCCGCGCCCTGCAGCATCACCTTCATCAGCCGGCCGGAATGCGTACCGGTGTGATAGGCGAGCGGGAGGTGTAAGACATGTCCGAAATAATTTGTGATGATCGCGAGACGCCGCCGGTGTGAAAGCCGGTCGGCATGCATCGCCAGGAGCACAGCCGTTACGATACTGAACAGGCCGAAGCCCGCCCAGATTGCGAGAAGATACGAAAGCTCCGAAAAGGACGGTGTCCGATTCGCCGCCTGCGCGCCGACCAGCGCATCGATCACGCGGCCGAACAGAACGGGTTCCGCGAATTGCGCGGCGGCAAGGCCCACATTGGCCGCGGCGAGGAAAACCCCCAGCTTCCTCTCGGGGCCGAGCATCTGGAAAGCGCGAGCATAAGTGCGAAAAAAGGACATAGCCGGGGCCTAATGGGGGAAGAGCACTCTAGCGGGAACAAAGGAGCCCGCAACGGCGGGCGAAGGGCGCTCTTTTCTAGTCTTTGCGCTGCGGCAGGAAGGAGGCGTCGAAAACGTCCTCTGCCCTGGGTTTCTTGTTAAATGGAGTCGCTGCGGCGACCTGGTCAATGGCGGCGTTTAGCCGCTCGGGAACGATTCCTCCGTAGCCGTGCGCCTTGGTCTCCGGCGTGACGATATTTTCCTGAATCGTCATTTTCAACCGTTCAAGCTCAAGATCCTTGTGAAGACCCGTGTCGCGCTTGAGTACCGCCTCGATCACCTGTGTCGGCTTTGCGATCGTGTCCTTCAATCCCTTGGCGAAAGCGCGGAGGAAGCCGCGCACCGCTTCCGGATTTTCCCGTGCGAATTTTTCGCTCACCATGATCGAGCTGCCGTAGAGCTGCACGCCGTAGTCGCCCATCAGCATCACATTGATGTCGTTCGCCGGCACGCCGCGATCCTTGAGGTCGATGTAGGAATAGTACGACATCGCCGTGACCGCATCGATTTGTCCCGCCGCCACCATCGGCTCGCGCACCAGCAAGCCGATATTTTCGGTCATGACGCGATCGGCTGAAAGCGCGTTCGTGGACATGAACACCTTCCAGAGCGCGCTCGCCGGATCCTTGAGCGGCGTTCCGACCTTCTTACCGATGAGATCGGTCGGGTATTCGATGCCGCGGCTCTTGCGCGCGATCACCGCGTAACCCGGCTTGTTGTAGACAACGAATACCGCTTTCACCGGCGCCGGCGGATCGGCATCGCGCGCGCGCAAAAGCATATTCATATCCCCGAAACCCATTTCCCCGTCGCCCGACACGATTCGTTTCACCGTTTCGTTCGGGCCCTCGCTCGGCTCGGGCAGGATCGATTGGACGATCGTGACGTTCAATCCTTCCGCTTTGAAATATCCCTTGTCGATCGCGACCAGGAGCGGCGTTGCCGTCGCATCGAGTTTCCATTCCAGCACGAAGCGGATTTGCGTCTGCGCGAGGGCGTCTCCCGCCGGCAGCATGGCGGCGGCGGACGCGATGAAGATGGCTGCAACGCGGCAAGCAAGACTCACGGATAAACGCCTTCGAATTTCCGAACTCGGCGATCCGGCCGCCCCCGAACCGCCGCACGCCAATAAGTAGAGAAAAACCGTGGCCCTTGTAAGAGCTAGCACATTGAAAGTTTCAATATATGGAACACCCGTGCCAATATTTTTGCGGCGCGGCGATGACATCGCCTTTGCAAGCCCGCTTTACTTGCGCCCGGGGGGCCGATACAGAGCGGCGGTCATGTTACGCCGTCTCTATGATTGGGTGGTCGAACAGGCGGCAAAACCTTGGGCCACCAAGGCGGTCGCCGGGATCGCGTTCGTCGAAAGCTCGTTTTTTCCGATCCCGCCCGACGTAATGCTCATTCCGATGTGCCTCGCCAAGCCGAAGCGGGCATTTTTTTATGCGGGTGTTTGCACGATCGCGTCGGTGCTGGGCGGCCTTCTGGGCTACGCCATCGGCGCGCTGCTTTATGACACCGCTGGCCAGTTTCTCATCCGGCTTTACGGCTATGGCGACAAAATGGAGGCATTTCGCGCCGCCTATGCGGAATGGGGTGCGTGGATCATCCTGATCAAGGGCGCAACCCCCATCCCCTACAAGCTCGTAACCATCGCCTCGGGCTTCGCCGGCTACAATATCTTCTGGTTCACAATTCTGTCGGTGATTACGCGCGGCGCGCGCTTCTACATGCTCGCGGCGCTTTTATATTACTGGGGCGAGCCCGCGCGCGAATTCATCGAAAAGCGCCTCGGCTTCGTTCTGTTCGCCTCGGTCGTGATCATCGTCGGCGGATTTTACGCCGCGACCAAATTATTCTGATCAAATCGGCCTCTGAAAAATTCAGCCATTTGGCTCGCTTGCGGAAAATTTTTCGTTCCGCCTATCTAAAAACATTATTCGCCCCAATCACCTTCGCGGGGAATCCCATTCCATGAGCAAATTAGCGGCGAGCATCGCTCTATTATTTCTTGTAGCGGCGGCGCCGAGTCTTGCCTCCGGAAAGCGCAAGAGCCTTGAAGCGCAATTGCGGATGCTCGATCCCGCGACAAGGCTCGAGCAGGTCTGCGATATCGAGGCGATGCGTCAGATCAAGCGCGATCCGAATTCGTTCCGCCCCGATCGCGCGGTGCTCGCCGCCACCTCAAATCCGCAAACCGCCGGCCACACGATCCGGGGTACGGGCGGCGCCTTCCGCAGCAAGGGCAAATGGTACAACTTCTCGTTCAAATGCGAGGCCTCCGAGGACCACATGAAGGTGCTCGCTTTCGAATACAAGCTCGGCGAGTCCATTCCCGAGGCGCAATGGGCGAAGGACGGGCTCTGGCAGTAAGCGGAACGGATTCCGGTTGGCCCGTTATTCGGCCATGGCGGCGAAAAAGAAACCGAAGCGCAAATGGTCGGGCGAGGTCACGAAACGCAGCAACGCCCTCGACCTGCAAAAGAACGTTTTCAAGCTGAGAAGTCCGAAGGCGATCGCGCGCGCGCTCAAGCGCTCCGCCGAACGTAGCCGCCGCCGCAAATCGAGCCCCTATCGCTCCGCGATGTCGATGCTGAATTTCTACATCAATCGCGCAGGCAAAAATCTTCCCCGCGCTGCGAAGAAAAAACTCGAAACCGCGAAGGATGCGCTCCGGCACGAATTCGGCCGCGAATAACTGCATTGCAAATAACCGCATTGCCGCTCGCCCTGCTTTGGCTTAACGCATGGCGCGGAAGCCTTGCCGGAAGGGCCCTGCTTTGATGCTGCCTCGATGAATTCCCCCGCCTTTTACACGTTCACGGCGCCGCAATGGTTGCGCGCCTTCGTGCGCGCGCACGAAGCAAGCTTGATTGTGTTCGCCGCCGTGATCGGCGTATTCGCGGGACTCGTCGTGGTGAGCATGGGTGTGGCAGTCGAACTTCTGCACGCGCTCTTCTTCAACATCCAATATGGCGACCGCCTGTCGAGTCAGATCAAGATCGACCCGTTGCATTCGCTGGTCGTCCCCGCCACCGGCGGGCTGATTCTGGGCTTTGCGCTTCTTCTCATCAGCTACTGGCGCTCGCGCGAAATAGACCCGATCGAGGCAAATGCGCTGCATGGCGGCATGATGTCGTTTCGCGGCAGCGTGATTATCGCGCTGCAAACGATCTGGTCGAGCGGCGTCGGCGGCTCGGTGGGCCTGGAAGCCGGCTATACGCAACTCGGCAGCGGCATCGCTTCCGCGCTGGGGCGCGGCTTCAATCTCAGGAGGTCCGACCAGCGCATCATGGTCGGCAGCGGCGCCGCCGGCGCGATCGCCGGCGCCTTCGGGGCACCGCTCGCGGGCGCGTTCTATGCCTTCGAGCTTATCATCGGCGGCTATACGCCGATGAGCCTCACGCCGGTCGGCGTTTCGGCGGTGATGGGCTATTTCGTCTCGCGCTCCTTCACCTCGTTCAAGCTCGATGTGGTCTCGGGCTCGATCGGGCAAATTCAGCCGCACGACCTCGCGATTGCGGGCTTCCTGGGTGTCCTCGCCGCGATCTTCGGCATCCTCGTGATGCGCGGCGTCGCCTGGTGCGAATGGGCCTTCAGCAAGGCGCGCATCTGGCAGCCCCTGCGTCCCGCCTTCGGCGGGCTTGTGGTCGGTACCCTCGCGCTGTTCAGCCCGCAAGTCTTGTCCTCCGGCCACGGTGCGCTGGAACTCACGAACCTGATCCAGATTTCGCTCGGCACGCTCGCGCTGATCTTTCTGTTCAAGGCGCTCGCCTCCATCGTCTCGCTGGGCTCCGGCTTCCGCGGCGGGCTGTTCTTCGCCTCGCTTCTCCTCGGCGCGCTCGGCGGCAGGCTGTTCGCGCTTTCGGCCAATCTGATCTTTCCCGATCTCGCGCTGAACCCCAACGTTTACGCCGTCGTCGGCATGAGCGCGCTTTCAGTCTCGATCGTCGGCGGGCCGCTGACAATGACCTTCATCGCGCTGGAGACTACCGCCGATCTATGGCTCACCACGGCCGTTCTCGCGGCGGTGATTATTGCTACGCAAATTACCCGCAGCCTGTTCGGTTATTCCTTCGCCACCTGGCGCTTTCACTTGCGCGGCGAAACGATCCGCAGCGCCGCCGATATCGGCTGGCTGCGCGATCTCACCGTCGGCCGGCTGATGCGGCAGGATCCGCCGACGGTTTTCGGAGATACCTCGATCGAGAATTTCCGCCAGCAATTTCCCCTCGGCTCCGCGACGCGCGTAATCGCGGTGGACGGCGACAAGCGCTATCTTGGAATTGTCGTGGTCGCGGAGGCGTTCGACACGGAAAAACCGGCGAAGCAGCTTTCGGATTTTTTTCGCTACAAGGACACCGCCCTTCTCGCCTCCATGAACGTACGCGAAGCGGTTTCGCTCTTCGACAAAGCGGAAGCGGAGGCGCTCGCGGTGATCGATTCCGAAACCAACCGCCGCGTCGTCGGCCTGCTCACCGAGGCGCACGCGCTTCGGCGTTATTCCGAGGAATCGGAGCGGCAGCGCCGCGCGATCCTGGGAGAAGAATAAACATGACGTTTCTCCCCGCCGCCCTGACGAAATTTCCCTCCGCCCAGTGGACGCTTTTGCTCACGCTTTCGGCGGCGTTTGTCATCCTGCTCGAGCTCGCCGGCCTCCCCGCCGCCTTTCTGCTCGGCCCGATGGTGGCGGCGATCTTCATCGCCACGAACGGCGGTACGATCCGCGTCTTTCGCCCGACGCTGTTTTTCGCGCAGACCATCATCGGCTGCCTCGTCGCGCGCGCGATCACGCCGGAAATCGTGGGCACGTTCCTCCAGGCCTGGCCGCTTATTCTCGGCGTTGCCTTCGCGATCCTGGCGATGAGCAGTTTCCTCGGCTGGCTGATCGCCCGCTTCGGCGTTCTTCCCGGCACCACCGCCGTCTGGGGAACGGCGCCGGGCGCGGCAAGCGCGATGATGCTGATGTCGAGCGAGTTCGGCGCGGACGCGCGGATCGTCGCCTTCATGCAATATCTCAGGGTCGTGATCGTCGCAGCGATCGCCTCGCTCCTCGCGCGTTTCTGGATTCATGTCGGCGCGGTGCCGCATCCGGAAATCGTCTGGTTTCCGCCCGTCGATTGGATTTCGTTCGGCGAGACGCTGGCGCTCGCGATCAGTGGCGGTCTGATCGGGCGCTTACTTCGCCTGCCCGCCGGCGGCTTGCTCGTGCCGATGGTCGCGGGCGCGCTCCTGCACGGCACGGGTCTGATCAAGATCGAGCTGCCGCAATGGCTGCTTGCCGCGAGCTACGCCTTCCTCGGCTGGAACATCGGGCTCGGATTCTCGCGGCAGATTCTCGCGCACGCGACGCGCGCGCTGCCGCAGACGCTTTTGTCGATCTTCATTCTCGTCGCCTTCAGCGCCGTCCTCGCCTTCTTCCTGGTGAAGACGATGAATGTCGATCCGCTCACGGCCTATCTCGGAACGAGCCCGGGCGGCATGGATTCGGTTGCGATCATCGCGGCGTCGAGTCCGGTCAACATGCCGTTCGTAATGGCGCTGCAAACCATCCGTTTCCTGATCGTGCTCTTGGCCGGGCCGCCGCTCGCGCGCTTTGTGGCAAACCGGCTGCCGAAAACGAAAAAGCGCCCGCTCGCACCGGACGAAAAGAAGGCAATACAGAGCGTCCGGGAAGACGAGACGGAATTGGACTAATCCGGGGCCATATTTCGGCGTTGCAACTTTCCGGCACTTCAGCCGTTCTTATGGGGCTATGGGCCCGCCATATGCCTTAATTTCGAACAAGCCTGTCTCCACAGTTCCCCTGCGCACGTATCGAGTATCGGGGTCAACCATTATGCGTAGTATTTTCGCTTTTTTTCTTGCGCTTGGTCTAAGCGCTTTGTCCGCGCAAGCCCGTGCCGACATTTTAATCAATATCGACAAAAGCACGCAGCGCATGACGGTGAGCAAGGACGGCGAGGTTCTCTACAACTGGCCGGTCTCCACCGGCGGGCCGCGCTACGCGACCCCGTCGGGCAGCTTCCAGGCCTTCCGCATGGAGCGCGACCACTTCTCGAAGGAGTGGGACGACGCGCCGATGCCGTACTCGATCTTCTTCACCAAGATCGGCCACGCGATTCACGGCACCTACAGCAAGAATATCGGTCTGCCGGTAAGCCACGGCTGCGTGCGGCTTTCGGTTGGGAACGCCGAAAAACTTTGGGAGCTGGTGCAGCAGGAAGGCGTGCTGAAAACCAAGGTCGTGCTGACGGGGAGCGAGCTGATCGCGCTCAAGAACAACCGCACGCGCGTCGCCGAACGCGAGGACACTCCGCAGCCGCAGCAACAACAACCGCAGTATCCGCAGGACTATTACGGCCAGGCGCCGCGCGATTTTTGGGGCAGGCCGCTATACGCCGACCCGCGCTACCGCGATCCGCGTTACGGCGATCCCCGCTACAGCGACCCGCGCTATGCCGACCGCTACGACCGCGCGCCGCGTTACCCCAACCCGAATGACGACGATAGCGATCCCGGCTACCGCCCGCAGCCGCGTTACATGCAGCCTTATCCGGACCAGGATCCCTACCGGAGCCGCTACGGCATCTATTGAGGAAATTCCTCAGCCGCACGACCCGCCCGGCGTGCAGCCCGCCCCCGCACGCTCTGGCTCAGGAGCCATATCTTCCGCCGCGCCTGCTTCTCCGATCAGCGTCGCGATGACCGCGCCGAGCCGCATGTCGTCGAGATGGCCGAACTGATGCAGGCGCAAGCGGCCTGCACGGTCGTAGAGGAGCGTCGTCGGCGTGCCGCGCATGCCGTAAGCCCGCATGGTCTGCGGTATCGCGCCGTCCGGACGTCGCAGATCGATGCCGACCGGAAAGCCGATGCGGTATTCGTGCAGGAAGGCGGCAAGCGCCGCCTCCGTCCCCTGCGCTTCGTGATGCTCGAACACCGTATGCAGCCCGATCACCGCAAGCTCGCTTTCGGGAAATGCGGCTCGCGCCCGCAGCGCCTGCGGCAAGCCTTCGCTCACGCAGCCGGGGCAAAGCATCTGAAACGCCACCGCGAAGATGACCTTGCCCCGCAGCGAAGCGAGCGAAAGCGGCGCCAGCGTATTCAGCCAGCGCTCTACCTTCCATTCCGGCGGCAATGCGGCTTCCACGCTCAGAAATCTCCGTCCTTGGCGTAAGGGCGGCACCACAGGATCGCTTGCAGAAGCACCGCTTTCGTCCAGGCCGCGTGCATAGCGTCCACCTCCGCCGCTGAATGACCTTTATTGGCGAGAAACGGTTTCATGGTCACGGAGATCGGGATGGCGAGGGCAAGTACATATCGCATCGGGATATGCGGCGCGGCGGAGACGCCGTCGGTTTTGTTCTTGCCGCTGCGATGATGCCGCCGTCCGATCTCGTCCTGCCAGGCGAGCCACGCATCGTTGTAGTCGGCGCGGCAGGTATCGAGAATCCACTGGCCGAAGCGCTTGCGCACAGCGTCGAGATACGCGCCGACGGGTTTGCCGGTTTTCTGATCGCAGAAATAGGCGAGAAGATGCGGCGTGTTACCCACAAAGCCGTACCAGACGTCGAGGATCGCTTCGACCTGATCCCTCACCACGTCATGCGCCTTGCGGAGCGCCGCGACATCTTCCTCGCCGAACAGCAATGAAGCCTTGAGCGTAGCGAGATCCGCACTCGTCAGCGGCGAGCGCGGCAATGCGGGATCACCGAGCCGGTATCCGGGAATGGCTGTTGCACCCATGACGTCCTGCCATATAGTTTCGACTAGCAACTATTTATGCTTGGACAAGCCCTCCCTGTCAATCTAGTTTCGAGTAGCAACATGATTTCCGGAAAGGCCATCGAAGCCGCCCGCCTGCTCGATCGTCTGCAGCGCCTTGCACGCGCGGGCGAGCTGGCAGGCGATCTGAACCCGGCGCAGTGGGATGCACTGCGCTATCTCGCGCGCGCCAACCGCTTTTCGCGCACGCCGGCGGCGCTCGCCGATTATCTCGCCTCGACCCGCGGCACGGTTTCGCGCACCTTGGCCTCGCTCGAAGCGAAGGGCTATGTCCGGCGCGCCGGCAATCTCCGCGACGGCCGCTCGGTCGAATTCACGCTCACGAAAAAAGCCGCCGACACGCTGAAGCAGGATCCGCTGCTTCTGGTCGCGAAGGACATCGAGAAAGCCGCGGGCCGCGGCCTTCCCGACATTCTCGAAAGCCTGCGCGAAATGCTGCGCACGGCAATCGCGCGCAACGAGGGGCGCGCTTTCGGCATCTGTGTGTCGTGCCGGTATTTCCGCGCCAATCAGCGCATGGGCCCGTCGCCGCACCACTGCGCGCTGCTCGATCAGCCGCTTTCGGACGCCGACAGCGAAGCGATCTGCGTGGAGCAGGAACCGCGCGCGGCCTGATTGTTTGAAGGAATTGGTGCCCCCGGCCCGACTCGAACGGGCACTACCTTGCGGCAACCTGATTTTGAGTCAGGCGCGTCTACCAGTTCCGCCACGGGGGCCGCGGCCGGAATATAGAGCATGATCCGGAAAAGTGGATACCGGTTTTCCGAAAAGATCATGCGAATTAAAGACGGGCCCGCGTCCGGCAAGCGGGGATTTGCTCCAAAAACGAATGGCCGGGACAGGCCCGGCCATGGCGAAGAAGTTCACGCACGCATGTCCTTACGACACGACATCGACCTCTACAGGTGCGACCCCCGAGCCTGTCATGCCGAGCGCCCGCGCCGCTCCGGTCGACACGTCGATGATGCGGCCGCGGATGAAAGGCCCGCGATCGTTGATCCGGACGATGACAGAGCGGCCGGTCCGCGTATTCGTGACCCGCACGCGCGTGCCAAACGGCAATGTCCGGTGCGCGGCCGTCATCGCGTTCGGGTTCATCATTTCCCCGCTCGCGGTCTTGCTGTGATAGCCGTAGTAGGACGCCATTCCGCGCTGTCCGGCCTCGGCTTCCATGCCAAGGGCGGCGAGCGCCGCAGTGATGGCGACAACAGAAATTAACGTTCGCATTTTCTCTCCATGGTTTGACCCCCGCCCCATGGCGACGCATTCACTCTCTTTGTTGCGAACTTCCCCGCAAAATGAAGTTGTGTGATTCGGTTATTGTTTTTGTTGCGCGCGAGTCGCCATCCGGATGAGTCGAAAATGTGGCGCGATCAAATGAAAATGATGGAACTATTTACCGAGTTCGTGCGAAACGATGATAAATAAAGCGGTTAATCGTTAAAATTTCCTGCGCGCGGAGTGATCGCATGAAGAATGATTTCCGTTTCGCCGCATTTTTCATCGCGGCTGTGTCCGCGGCGACACTCGCGGGCGCATGGTTTTTTCAACTCGTGGTTGGACTCGCACCCTGCCCGCTATGCCTCGAGCAGCGCATCCCCTATTACGTCGCGGTTCCGCTCGCGATCGTCGTCGCGGCGCTCGCCGATAAAAAAGCGTTCGCGCGTATCGGCTTCGCATCGCTCGCGATCGTCCTCGCGATCGGCTGCGCGCTCGCGATCTATCACGCCGGCGTCGAATGGAAATTCTGGGCGGGTCCGCAGGATTGCTCCGGCGCGGTGGTGGAGCTCAACAGCGGCAGCCTGATCGAGCAGATGAACCGGACGCGCGTCGTCCGCTGCGACGAGATACCTTGGCAACTCTTCGGCATATCGCTCGCAGGTTATAACGCGCTGATCGCGGGCGCGCTCACGCTGTTTGCGGCGTGGACGGCGGCGCGCGGGAAATAATCGCTCGTCATGGCCGGGCTTGTCACCCAAGTCGGATTTATCCGACTTGGGCATTAAAACAGTCGAACTCGGGCAAGCCCGAGTTCGAATGCCATCCACGTCTTTTCTGACTTGAAGAAAGTAAGGCGTGGATGCCCGCCACAAGAGTCTACCCTTGGGCCGGCCGAAGGCCGGACCCGAGGGCCGGGCATGACAGAAAAGTTACGGCTCCAGCTCCGTATCCCAGTAGAGATAGTCGAGCCAGCTCTCGTGCAGATAGTTCGGCGGGAAAAGCCTGCCGTTCCGGTGCAGCGCGCCGACCGTCGGCTGGAACGGATACTGATGCGGATACATGCCGGATTCGTCCGGCGACTGGCCGCCCTTCTTGAGATTGCAGGAAGAGCATGCCGCGACGACGTTATCCCACGTCGTTTCGCCGCCCTTCGAGCGCGGCACGACGTGGTCGAAGGTCAGGTCCTCGCGCGAGCCGCAATACTGGCAGGAGAAGCGATCGCGCAGGAAAACGTTGAACCGTGTGAAGGCGGGCTGCCGGAGCGGGCGCACGTAATTCTTGAGCGAGACGACGCTCGGCAGCTTCATCTCGAGACTCGGGCTATGCACCGCGTGGTCGTAGAGCGCCACGATGTTGACGCGCTCCAGGAACACCGCCTTGATCGTGTCTTGCCAGGACCAGATGGAGAGCGGGTAATAGCTCAGCGGACGAAAATCCGCATTGAGTACAAGCGCGGGCCACGAGCCGGGCGACACGGCGATAGTCAAGAACGACTCCCTGAACACGGGCCGTTCATCGTCCGGTTGATCCGGCCGAGGGCCGAGTTCCATGCATATTCTAGCGATTCCATGATGGCTTTGTGAAGCGCTTTGAGCCCGCGCCAACCGATGTCATGGCCGGGCTTGTCACCCAAGTCGGGTTTACCCGACTTGGGCATTTAACGTGCCGAACTCGGGCAAGCCCGAGTTCGGATGCCATCCACGCCTTGATTGCCTTAATGTTTGGAAGGCGTGGATGCCCGGCATGAAGCCGGGCATGACAAAGCTTCTTTCTCTCGTCAGCGTTTTGGCCCTAGCGCCCGCGCCAGAAATTCGCCGCCGAGCCGCAAGCCGTCGGGATCGATCCCGTGCCCGAGCCCCTGCGACAAGTGCCACTCCACCGGCACGTCCACCGCCGCGAGCGACTGCGCCGAGATAAAGAGCGCCTGCGCGGGAATGAGATCGTCACGGTCGCCGTGCACCAGAAGCACCGGCGGGTGCGCGACAATCTCCTTGCCGAATTTCTCCGCCTCCGCTTCGCGCGCCGGCGTTACATGAATGCCGGAGTAGCCGACAATCGCCGCGGGCGGCACCGCACGGCGAAGCCCGACATGGAGCGCCATCATCGTGCCCTGGCTGAAGCCGACGAGCGCGAGCCGCTCGGGCGGAAGCTGCCAGTGCGCAAGCTCCGCGTCGAGATAGGATTGCAACACCGGCCCCGCCTTCTGCACGCCGATCCAGCGCTCGTCCATGTCCCGCATGGTGAGCGTGAACCACTGCCGCCCCATCGACGCGCCCGCGCAGGGTTCGGGCGCGTGCGGCGAGGCGAAGGCCGTGTCGGGAAGCAGCGATCGCCATTGATTGCCGAGCTCGATCAGGTCGTTGCCGTCGGCGCCGTAGCCGTGCAGGAAAACGACGAGCTGTTTCGTCTTGCCCGAACGCGGCGCGATGCGCGGGCCTGTGAGTGTCGCCATTATTTCGATTCCGCCTTTTCGATGGAGCCGCGCGTGGAACTTGCTCCGCCCGCGGCAATGGGAATGCCTTCACGCTTTTTGACGGCAGCGTAGTAAGCCCAGAACAGATACGCCGCAACGCCGCGCACCGGACGCCAGGCTTCGCCGAGTTTCTGCATGCGCTTCGCGTCGGGACGCTTCCTGAGCTTGAACGCGAGTCGGATCGCTTCCTGCACGGCAAGATCCCCCGCCGGCCATGCGTCGGCATGACCGATGCAGAACAGGAGATAGATGTCGGCGGTCCACGGCCCGATACCCTTTACCTTGGTCATTGCGGCATGCGCCTCGTCCGCCGGCATGTTGTGCAGCGCCTCGAGGTCGAGCACACCGTCGCGCACTGCGCGGGCGACCTCGCGAAAGGTCTTGATCTTCGGCCGCGACAAACCGGCGCGCTTGAATTGCGGCGCCCGCGCTTTGAGCACGGTATCATGGTGAAACGGATCGAAGCTTTCCTCCACCCGTTTCCAAATTGCTGCCGCACTCGCCACCGAAAGCTGCTGCGACACCACGATCCGCGACAGGCCCTGAAAGCCGCCGTCGCGCTTCCGCAAGGGCGGGCGCCCCGCGACCTTGAATACCGCCTCCAGGCGGGGGTCGAGCTTCAGCAGGAGGGCAAGCCCCGATTCGAGATCGGATTCCGTTTCGATACGGCGAGACATGCGGCGCAATGACCATCCGGATTTTCCCCTCTCCCCTTGTGGGAGAGGGTGGTCGCGAGCGATAGCGAGCGACCGGGAGAGGGGTATATTGGCAAAGCGTCTGCGAAAGAACCCCTCTCCCGGCTCGCATTGCGCAGGGCGCAATGCTCGCCATCCTCCCCACAAGGGGAGAGGAAAAGAAAGAACAACGAGTAACAACCGCTAGATCATGCCTCCGCCCGTTTTCCGCTTCGCCCCCTCCCCGAACGGCTATCTCCATCTCGGTCACGCTTACTCTGCGCTCCTGAACTACGACATGGCGCGCGAAGCGGGCGGCAAGCTCCTGCTCCGCATCGAGGACATCGACCCGACCCGCTGCCGCCCCGAATACGAGCAGGCGATCCGCCAGGACATGGAGTGGCTCGGCATCCTGTTCGAGCGCCCGGTGCGGCGGCAGTCCGAGCATTTTTCCGAATACCGTGCGGCGCTGGAGTGGCTCGGAAACGAAGGCTTGCTCTTCACCTCGTTCGAGAGCCGCGCCGAGATCGCGGCGCTTGTCGCGGCGCGCGGGCCCGGCTGGCCGCGCGATCCCGACGGTTCGCCGATTTATCCGGGCAATGCGAAGGAGATGCCCGAATTCGAACGAGTGCAGCGGATCGGCCGCGGCGAGCCCTATGCGCTGCGCCTCGATTTGCAGGCGGCCTTAAAGCGCGTGAAGCAGCCGCTCATCTGGCATGAGACCGGCGAAGGCGGGGCGCGCGACATCGAAGCGCATCCCGAACAATGGGGCGACGTGATCCTCGGCCGCAAGGAGACGCCCGCGAGCTATCACCTCGCCTGCGTGCTCGACGATGCGCTGCAGGGCGTGACGCATATCGTGCGCGGGATGGATTTATACGAGTCGACCTCGATCCATCGTCTCTTGCAGGAAATCCTCGGCCTGCCCGCGCCCGTCTACCATCACCACAAGCTCGTTCTCGACGAAGACGGCAAGAAGCTCGCGAAGCGAACGCGCTCGACCACCTTGCGCGATCTGCGCGCGCAGGGGTGGAACGCGAAGGATGTGCGGAAAAGGGTTGGCCTGTAGCCAAACGAAACCGTCATGGCCGGGCTTGTCCCGGCCATCCACGCCTTAACTGTGGTGAGGCATTAAAGACGTGGATGCCCGGCACAAGGCCGGGCATGACAGTAAAATAATTTTACGCCGCGTTCTTGCCGGCGGACTTTTCGACGATCCCCACAAGATCGCCGAGAATGCGGTTCAGCTCGTAATCCTTCGGCGTGAACACGGCGGCGACGCCGGACTTCTTCAAAAGTGCCTCGTCCTCTGGCGGAATGATGCCGCCGACCACAACCGGCAGATTCAAGCCTTCCGCACGCAATTTCTCCATGACTTCGCGCACCAAGGGCACATGGCTTCCCGACAGAATCGAAAGCCCGACGACATGCACTTTTTCCTTCAGCGCGGCCTCCACAATCTCGGAAGGCGTGAGCCGGATGCCCTGGTAGACGACTTCCATGCCCGCATCGCGCGCGCGCGCCGCGATTTGCTCGGCGCCGTTCGAATGGCCATCGAGGCCCGGCTTGCCGACCAGAAACTTCATCCGGCGGCCGAGGCGGCGCGACGCAGCATTCACCTTTTCGCGAATGTCGTCGAGGCCCTGCGCGTCGTTCCGCGCCGCGCGGCCGACGCCCGTCGGCGCGCGATATTCGCCGAACACCTTGCGAAGCGCCGTACCCCATTCGCCGGTGGTGACGCCCGCTTTCGCGCATTCGATCGAGGCCGGCATGATGTTGGAGCCGTCCTTGGCCGCGCGCGAGAGCGAATCCAGCGCCTTCTTCACCGCGAGCTGGTCGCGGTTTTCGCGCCAGGCCTTGAGCCGCTTGATCTGCTCGTCTTCCACTTCGTGCGGCACGGTGAGGATCGACCCGTTCCCGGTCGAAAGCGGCGACGGCTCCGTTTCGGTGAATTTGTTGACGCCGACCACGACCTGCTCGCCGCGCTCGATCGCCTCCAAGCGCTTGGTGTTCGATTCGACGAGGCGCTCCTTCATGTATCCGGATTCGACCGCTTTCACCGCGCCGCCCATCTTCTCGATCTGCCCGAGTTCCTCGCGCGCTTCGGCTTTGAGTTCTCCCACCTTGCGCGCGACTTCGGCGGAGCCGTCGAAGAGATCGCCGTATTCGAGCAAATCCGTCTCATAGGCCACGATCTGCTGCATGCGGATCGACCATTGCTGGTCCCACGGCCGCGGCAGTCCGAGCGCCTCGTTCCAGGCGGGCAGCTGCACCGCGCGGGCGCGGGCGTTCTTCGAGAGCGTCACCGCGAGCATCTCGATGAGAATCCGGTAGACATTGTTCTCCGGCTGCTGCTCCGTGAGGCCAAGCGAGTTCACCTGCACGCCGTAGCGGAAGCGGCGATGTTTCTCGTTCGTGACGCCATAGCGCTCGCGCGTGATCTCTTCCCAGAGTTCGCAAAACGCGCGCATCTTGCAGAGCTCGGTGACGAAGCGGACGCCCGCATTCACGAAGAACGAAATCCGGCCGACGACCTCTTCAAAGTCTTTGCCGCTGACCGCGCCCGATGCCTTCACCGTATCGAGGACGGCGATCGCGTTCGCAAGCGCGAAGGCAAGCTCCTGCTGCGGTGTCGCACCCGCTTCCTGCAGGTGGTACGAGCAGACATTCATCGGATTCCATTTCGGAATCTCGCGCGTCGAGAACAGGATCGTGTCCTTGACGAGCCGCATCGATGGCGCGGGCGGAAACACATAGGTGCCGCGCGAGAGATATTCCTTGAGAATGTCGTTCTGCGTCGTGCCCGAAAGCGATTTCTTATCCGCGCCCTGCTCTTCCGCGAGCGCCACATAAAGTGCCAAAAGCCACGCGGCGGTGGCGTTGATGGTCATCGACGTGTTCATCTGGTCGAGAGGAATGCCCTCGAACAGCGTCCGCATGTCGCCGAGATGCGAGATCGGCACGCCCACCTTGCCCACCTCGCCTTTCGCGAGCGGATGGTCGGAATCGTAGCCCGTTTGCGTCGGTAGATCGAAGGCGACCGAGAGGCCGGTTTGTCCCTTGGCGAGATTCGAGCGGTAGAGGTTGTTCGACTCCTTCGCCGTCGAATGGCCCGCGTAAGTGCGGATGAGCCAGGGATGATCGCGCTTTTGTCCGCGCTTGCCTGAACCTCCGGTCGTCTCCGTCATTCAGTCCTCAACGCTTGATCAACCCGATAACGAACAACAAGATCACGGCACCGATCACGGCGCTGATGATCGAGCCGATCCAGCCGCCGCCAAGAGGCACCCCGAGCCGCGGAAAGAGCCACCCCGCGATCACGGCGCCGATGATGCCGACGACGATGTTGCCGACGAGTCCGAACCCGTACCCGCGCACGATCTGGCCCGCGAGCCAGCCGGCAATCGCACCGACAATCAGAAGGACGATTAGACTTTCGAGCGTCATGACGTTCTCCCCTGTGATGGAAACGTTGCATTCAACTCACGAAATCGAACCGCCCTCGCGGAACAGCCTCGATTCCGCATTGCAGCGGAATGAGCATAGCGCAGTCATTCGGCTCCGCCACTGCAAAAGCGGGCACAATCCAGAGGCCTCTTGACTTCGCGAAAAAGGGCCGCCCCCTCCCTATCCCTCCCCCCGCTTGCGGGGGAGGGAAGCGAGCGCAGCGAGCGGGTGGGGGCAAATTTATGGGCGAGCGGAGCTAGAGGAAATTAATCGCCGTAAAACGAGCGCCGCGACGATCAGGATCGCCAGAAATCCCACCGGAAACTGCACGAACGGAAAGCCGAAAATCAAAATGGCGGCGGCGAGCAAAGCCGGCTGCTCGCCGGGCAAAAATCCGCTCGCGAGCGCGGCGCGAACGAGGAACGCCACCGCCACCGCCAGCACCAGAACGTCGTAGAGATAAACGTAAGGCGTGGCGAGCAGCGCGCCGATGGCAAGAAGCGCCGCCTGCAGCGCATACGGCTTCTTCCGGTACCAGAACCAGCCCACCACCGCCGCCGTCGCGGCCGTTAGCAAGGCTTGCAGCACCCAGGCGAGCGCCTCACTGCCGTGCAGCGCACGCACGAGGCCGTAGAGGCTTTGCAGTTTTCCGAAATTCGCCTGCCCTTCCGACAGAAACGTTTTCGACGTGATCGGAAGCCAATGGAAAAATGCCTCCCAGCTCGCTAGCCCGAAGGCGAGCCATGAGAACAGCGCCATCGCGATCGCGACCGCCGTGGCGACCAAAAACACCGTCCACTGCCGTGCGGCGATCAGCGCAAGCGGAAACAGAATCCCGAATTGCGGCTTGTAAGTAAGAAGCCCCAGACACACGCCCGCAAGCACCGGCTGCTTTTCCAGGAAGCCGAGCGTGCCGCCGACAAGCGAGGCGGTGAGAAAACCGTTTTGCCCCACCATCGCGTTCGCAAGCATCGCCGGAAAGGCGAAGGCGAGCCAGTATCCGATCTTCTCGCCGACGATCCACCGGATCGTCGCGACGTAAACCGGTAGCGTGACCGCGACCCACGCAAAATAGGCGACTGCGTAGGGAAGAAGCGCGAGAACGCTCGCGACCGCGAGAAACGGCGGCGGGTAATGCCAGCCGTAATAGCCCTCGAAGTTGTAGCCGACGGCGGCGTTCTCGATTTCCTTATGGACCTTCCAGACATACGCCCAGTCCGGAAAGCCGGAGAGCACGAGCTTCCCCGCCGCCCACACGTTCACGAAGTCGGTCGGAATGCCGCGTCCTTCCGGATCGACCAGCCACTGGTGCAAGACGAAGGAAGCGGCGAGATAGACGAGCTGCGCCACGCAAAGGACGAAACACACCATGAAAAACGGCTCGTCGCGCGGGCTCGGCCGCGCAGTTGGTGGACGCTTCGTGATTGGCCGAGACGGCATACGATTTCCGAAAGATGGAACGCGAAGTGCCCTATCTCCCTCGTTCCGGCTTGAAGAAGACTTAAAAATAAGGCCCGTCCGGCGCATCTTTATTGCGTTGCAGCATCAATTGCGGCAGACTGGTTGCGGGGAAACGAAGACCGGAGCGCGCCATGGCCGTCGCCGCACTGAAGCCGAAGCAACAGGGACCGAAAGACCTTTACGAAATCGGCGAGGTGCCGCCGCTCGGCCACGTGCCGTCAAAAATGTATGCCTGGACGATCCGCAAGGAGCGCCACGGCCCGCCCGAATCCTCCATGCAAATTGAAGTCGTGCCGACCTGGCCGATCGGCGACGACGAAGTCTTGGTCTTCGTGATGGCGGCGGGCGTGAACTACAACGGCGTCTGGGCCGCGCTCGGAAAACCGATTTCGCCGCATGACGTGCACAAGAGCCCGTACCATGTCGCGGGCTCCGACGCGGCGGGCGTCGTGTGGGCCGTCGGCTCGAAAGTGAAACGCTGGAAAGTCGGCGACGAAGTCGTCGTCCACTGCAATCAGGACGACGGCGACGACGAGGAGTGCAACGGCGGCGATCCGATGCTCTCGGCCTCGCAGCGCATCTGGGGCTACGAGACGCCGGACGGATCTTTCGCGCAATTCTGCCGCGTGCAGTCGCGGCAACTGATGCCGCGGCCGCAGCATCTCACCTGGGAAGAATCGGCCTGTTACACGCTCACGCTCGCCACCGCCTATCGCATGCTGTTCGGTCATGCGCCGCATACGATCAAGCCCGGCGACTATGTTCTGGTGTGGGGCGCTTCCGGCGGTCTCGGCGTGTTCGGCGTGCAGCTCGCCGCCGCCTCCGGCGCGCACGCGATTGGCATCATCTCCGACGATGAAAAGAAAGATTACGTGCTCGGCCTCGGTGCGAAGGGCGTCATCAACCGCAAGAACTTCAATTGCTGGGGCCAGATGCCGAAGGTGAACACCGAGGAATATAACAACTGGGTGAAAGAGGCGCGCAAGTTCGGCAAGGCGATCTGGGACATCACCGGAAAGCGCGACGTCGACATCGTGTTCGAACATCCCGGCGAAGCGACGTTTCCGGTTTCGTGCCTTGTCGTAAAGCGCGGCGGCATGGTCGTCTTCTGCGCCGGCACCTCGGGCTACAATCTCACCTTCGATGCGCGCTACGTCTGGATGCGGCAGAAACGCGTGCAGGGTTCGCACTTCGCGCATCTGAAGCAGGCCTCGGCCGCGAACCAGTTCGTGCTCGACCGCAGGATCGACCCCTGCATGAGCGAAGTGCTGTCGTGGAAAGAAATCCCCGCCGCTCACATGAAGATGTGGAAAAACCAGCACAAGCCCGGCAACATGGCGGTGCTGGTGAGCGCGCAGCGCCCGGGGCTGCGCTCGTTCGAGGATGTGATCGAAGCGGCTGGAAGCTAATTCCAATCCTCACCCTGAGGAGCCGCGCATCGATGTCGCGTTTACGCGACATCGTAAAAAAGCGCGGCGTCTCGAAGGGTGCTTCCGTGATGCACGGGGCTCATGCACTGAGCTCGGGCTTGCCCGAGATCAGATTTAAAATGGCAAGTCGGCCAAGGCCGACTTGCATGTCGGCCGCTGACGCGGCCTCCTCAGCATGAGGAAAGAAGAAAGCGCTCAGACATATCTCGGGATCGGTCCGCGCTGCGGCGTCTTTCGGTCGGAAAGATCGAACAGCACCTCGTCGACATAGCACCAGCCCCAGCCCTCGGGCGGATCGTAGCCTTCGATGATCGGATGACCCGTCGCGTGGAAATGCGTGGTCGCGTGCTTGTGCGGAGAAGAATCGCAGCAGCCGACATGCCCGCAGGTCCGGCAGAGACGGAGATGCACCCATTTGCTCCCGATTTTCAGGCACTCCTCGCAGCCGCGCGCGCTCGGCGTGACGTCGCGGATTGTATCGAGATGGGTACAGGCTTCGGCCACGTCACGCTCCCCGTTGCGTTCCTTAAACCCGTAGCTGCCCGATAGCGTTCCATGCCATCCTCGCGCTGTAAACGGAGGGGGGAAGGATGCTGCGTGTTCTTGCAGGGTTATCGATTGCGGCTTTTTCGTTCGCGCAGGCGATGGCCGAGAACATCCCCGATGTGAGCCGCGCCGACCAGACCGCGATCAAGCGCGCTTACGGCGAGAAAATCGCTGCGAAGATTTTCTCGAACGACCTCGCGGAACTGCGCGCGGACATGCTGAAGAAATCCGGCGCCAATATTCCCGGCTACGACTGCAAGGGCGACCGCCTGAGCGCGCTCTACGAAGCGCTTCCCTTCCCGATTCAACAAAACGTCTTCAGTTGGGTCGAGCGCTACCTCGTCGACTGCAATCCGCGCGCGCAGCGAAACATCATGGTCATCGTCGAGAACGATCACGCCCGCGCCATCGAACTCTTGCCCGGCGAAACCAAGGCCGATCCGCGCCTGCAGCGCGACGCGATTGGCATGGCGAAAGCGATGGCCTTGGCCGAAAACCCCGCCGGCTGCGAGCGGAGCTGGGCCACCGACACGCGCGCGGTCGAGCCCTACAAGGACGCGCACACGCCATGGACGGAGCGCTGGACGTTCGATCTCTGCGGCAAGACCGCCGTCATCGAAATGTCCTTCCTCCCCGGCGGCGCTTCGGGCACGACGTATACGGCGAAGCTGGTGAAGTAATCGACTTCCCGTCTGCCTCTCTACTCGTCATGCCCGCACTTGTTGCGGGCATCCACGCCTTGCTGAAACAGCGTTAAGGCGTGGATGGCCGGGACAAGCCCGGCCATGACGATTATTTGTTTCCCGCGCTTGACAGCTTTTCCCGTATGGACTATATTCCTATCATCCTTTCCCGCCGAGGGGCGCGCTCATGAGGCGTCTTGGGTGCGGGGAAAGGTCCGGCGCCTGCTGCTCCGTTCGCAACGGGGCACCGGGACGGCATGGGGCCCCGCCTCCGGTCACTAGGAACCGGCGCGAGGAGCTCGCTGACGGAGAGGCTT
>Ga0209581_1000320_pt1 | contig 122642 bp, 105 predicted proteins | sample Coa_R2_FD_187160 | JGI IMG/M metagenome (GOLD analysis project Ga0209581, IMG submission 187160) | Surface soil microbial communities from Centralia Pennsylvania, which are recovering from an underground coalmine fire - Coalmine... | ecosystem: Environmental > Terrestrial > Soil > Unclassified...
ACACCTGAAGCCGCTGGGCCAACCCGTCAGGGGGGCAGGCGTCGAGGGTGGGATCGGTGACTGGGGTGAAGTCGTAACAAGGTAGCCGTACCGGAAGGTGCGGCTGGATCACCTCCTTTCTAGGGAGCAACGTTCTGGCTCGTGCGCCAGGACGGAACCCAGGTCGAACAGGAGATCGCACGATTTCCTGACTTCCTGTTCTTGTTCCGCCGGATAGTCGCATTCCGGCTTACGAGATGTGGCGGATCGTCTGGTTCTGGCTTACCACTCTTCAGCAGTCAAGGTGCAAGAAAGGGCCTTCCCACGCGGGAAGGCCCTTTCTGTTTGATAAACAAATCATTTGCCTGGTATAAAAATTGCTAAATACGCATCGGTTGTTCTGCTGCTCCGTCCTCTAGAATGCTAGAACGCTGGTCAAGCAGTCGGAAGCGCCAGGCGCCTGGCGAGGAAACTCGCGGCGAGAGGCTGCGAAAGTCAAGCCGCGCCTGGGCAGGCCCAAACGAAAAGATGATGGCTTGACCGATGCGCTAGCGCTGCAAGAAAAGCAGGTGATACCGTGCAAACCTTTGCCGAACCGCTGCCAGCAGACCAGGGGGCTTGTGCGCGCGCTCCCACGTCTTCTGATGAGATGGTCAACATCTCCTTGCTGGCTCCCGATGCGCTGCGCCTGGAGCGCTGGTATGGAGCGCGTCTGGGGCACAAGCGCCGCTGGGCGCTGATTGTTGAACCCCATCGCAAGATAGCCGAGATGATTGATTATATTCTCGACTTTGAGCTGGGCATCCAGAGTGTCGCTGTCCCGCGTCCCAAGCTGATTCCTACGCTGTTCCGCCGCTGGGTGCCTGATCTGGTGGTTGCGGAGATTCCCTCTGCGGAAGGCGCGCCATCGCTCCGCGATCTGGAGCATCTACGCGGCGTGGTGGAAGTCTCTCACGCGCAGCGTACCCCTATCCCTGTGCTGCTGTGTACGACCTATGTAGAAATCACTCCGGCGCTGGCTCAGGAAGCGGGCTTCTCTGGTCTGATCCACAAGCCCTTTCTGCCCGCTACGCTGGTCAGTGCCGTGCGGGCGGTCCTGGGGAGTTATCTGGAAGGGGGGCTGCGTCCGCAGCTTGCCACCGCGTCAGGCTAAGCTGGCGGATACTGGAGTTTTCTCAATTAACCAGATAATCGATGATGAGCAATCGGCGAATACATGCGCCGCCAGGGGCGTTTCGCCAGGAAACCCGCCCGGCGGGTTGGCTGATAATTCTGGCCTGATAAAACAAGAAAACTTCATCATTCGCGCCTGGAGGGTGCGCCGCCACGCCCGCCTACGCAGGCTCGGACGAAGACCGTATCGAATTGTCAAACTTCATCATCGCCCTGACCATATGGTCCTCCAACGCTTGACATGCAGCCAGACATCTGGTAGAGTATTGCCAGGTTCTTCTTCACGATACCGTCGCGTTCCCTTTTGTCTGGTGTGCAACGGCGACATGTGGACGAAGCCAGTCAAATAGCTGGCCTCATCCACTACCCCAACCCTGGAACCTGCCCAGGAAGTGGGGCTGGAGGCATTCTATACACCATTTTCCTCCAGCGGCCACTTCTGCATGCGGCCCCCAATAGGGGGAGCCGCCCCCAGCGAAGCGCGCAGCTTCGCTGGGTCCAGGGGTGGCCGCTGCGCATTCCGCGCTGGCAGCGCGCATTGCTGCCTATTTGCGCTTGTGCGCGTCTAAGGAGGAGTTTTGCAATGGCTTCTACTCGCACCCGTTTTGTGCCCCCGCCGCCCTTTACCCGCGTGGCCCGGCCCGATTGCCCACTCACCCGCTACTACCAGCGCCCGCATGATCCGACACTGCGCCGCGAGCGCGAGATGGACCTGCTGCTCTGGCTGATGCCCTGGCGGCTGAAATCGGGGCTGCGCGAGCGCTTCGACCCGGCTCACCACCGATACATCTGGTCGGTGCCGCCGACGCGCGCCAGCTTTGCGCGCGAGCTTTATCCGGCTGGTTGGTTCCATGACGCTAAGGCGCACCGCGTCTGCGAGGAGATTACGAAGACCGCTGGGCGGATCGAGTGGCTGCTGGAGGCGCCGGAAGAGGCGGTGGGCGGGCTGAACCGCATCTATCTGCTGCTGGTGCAGAAGCGGCGGCTGTTGCAGTTATGGAAAGAGGTGCAGCGGCTCTGGCCGAAAGGGAGTGTGAAGGTGTTTGAGCAGGCGCTGGGATAGTCCATCCTGGCGAATACATCCTCCAAGGGGGCACGAAGCCTGACAAACATTGCCCCCTTGTGGTGGCAGCATGTGTCTCGAACGTATAATACACAGCATGAAGGTGCAAGAATCAGGTGGGCAATATAGACTGACAACGGATGAACGTTTGCTGGAAGCGACGCTCCAGGCCCTACCAGTACACATTGCGGTGCTGGATCATGATGGCACGATTCTGTTTGTTAATGCCGCCTGGCAGGCTTTTGCCCATGAGAATGGCGCTCCGGCTCTTGGGGAGATGAGCGTGGGGTTGAACTATCTGGCGATCTGCGATCAGGCAGCCGGTGATGGTTCAGAAGGTGCCCAGGAGGCGCGCCAGGGGATAGAGTTGGTACTGGCGGGGAGGCTGCCACTTTTTACACTCGAATATCCCTGCCATTCACCGGATAAGGAGCGCTGGTTTCTCCTGTATGCAGTGCCGCTGGCAGGAGGGGCAGGGCAGGCAGTGGTGGCTCATCTTGATATTACTGATCGCAAGCTGCTGGAGAAGCGCGTTCTGGCAACCAACCAGGAGATGCGTGACTTTCTGAGCCTGGTCAGCCACGAGATGCGCACGCCGCTGGCAAGCATTAACGGCCATGTGCAGCTAGCCCAACAGCGTCTCCAACGCCTGGAGGCGGAACTTTTGGTAGAGAGCGCTTCTGGTGCGAGCCTGGAACACCGGCTGGCAGCAATCCAGCAGAATCTGGAACGAGCAGAGACGCAAATCAAGCACCTGAACCGGCTGATCGCGGACCTGTCAGAAGTCGCGCACATTCAATCTGGCAGACTCGACATCCAGCAGGCGCGCTGTGATCTGGCTGGTATCGTGCGGGAGGTGGTTGAGGAGCAGGGGCTGATCTGGCCCAGCCGGAGTATTCATTTAAGGCTGCCTGAGCAAGCGGTAGATGTGATGGCTGATCGGGGCCGCATTGGGCAGGTGATCACGAACTATCTGACTAATGCCCTCAAATACGCGCCTGCGGATCGGCCCATTGAGGTGAGCCTGAAGGTGGAAGCAAACCAGGCGCGGGTGGAGGTGCGCGACGAGGGGCCAGGGCTGCGCGCCGAAGAACAGGAGCGCATCTGGCAGCGTTTTTATCGCATCCCCGGCGCTGAGGTCCAGAAAGGGGTGGGCATCAGCCTGGGCATGGGACTCTATATCTGCCGCAGCATCATCACCCAGCACGGCGGGCAGACCGGCGTGGAGAGTAGACCAGGAGCCGGGGCCACGTTCTGGTTCACGTTGCCCCTTGATGGGGCCAGCGAAGCCAGCATGCCAAACTGAAAAAAATAGCTGGACTTGCTCGCAGCCGGTCAGCCGAGTTTGTAGGTGACTAATCCTTTGGCAACGAGGTTGCCTGAAGCGGCATGCACCTCGACATCGAGATAGGTCAGGTTCTGGCCGCGCCGCAAGACTCTGGCCGTTGCCCGCAGGTCTTCGGCGTTTGCGGCAGCGAGGTAGGTGACGGTCAGCCCAACGGTGGTGCCGCGCACTTTCGCGGGGAGTTCCGCGCCAGACCAGGCCGCTACCATCGCGGTAGTATCAATCAGAGAGGCAATGGCTCCGCCATGCACAATGCTCCCAATCGTGGCAAGCGATGGAGTATAGGGCATTGTCAGCGTCGCCACGCCCGGCTGCATGTCGGTCAGGCGTATGCCAAGGTGTTCGACAAAGGGCGAGGTGGGCAGAAACTGGCGGATGAAGTCCGCGCCGGACGTTGGAATGTCAGCAGGCGTGGTCTTGTCGTTTGTCATAGCGCGTTCTCCTAAAAAACTGTGCGCAACAGAGCGCATTTCAATTTCCAGCGTGCCCAACCCCAAGGCTAAATGCAGACAACGAACTGCTCAGTGTCGCGGCAACTTCAAGCCGCGATGTCTGGGCCGCCGACCCAATATTATATTATGCTTTCCAAATCCGCACCGTCTTATCAGCGCTGGCCGAAGCCAGATGCTGCCCATCGGGGGACCAGGCCACGCTGTAGACCTCCCCGGTATGTCCGCGCAGCGTGTTGAGCGACGTTCCCAGGGGGATGCGCGTTGGTTCTGGCGGTGGTGCTGGCGTCGTGGGCGAGCGCAGCAGCGCGCTGAGTTCTACGATCAGGCTTTGTATGCCGGCCTGCTCGTTTGCACCGCGCGCATCAATATACTGCGTGTGCCCCCGGCCCAGTGGGATACTTTCTATCCACTTTTCCCCCAGCACCCAGAGCGCGTAGATATGACTCTGATACGTATCTGCAAGACGCAATTCATCCTTGACATAGGAGGATTGACGCGAATTGGGCGAGGCAATCAGCACAAGCGCCGCTGATTGTTTGATGGCGTCGCGCAGTGCCGCTTCCCAGTCGGGCGTTCCCGGTCTGATTCCTTTCTCGTCCATCCAGACGCAGATGCCCCGCGCCTCCAGAGCAGCCTTCACGCGCCTGGCGACCGCCGCATCCTGGCGGGAATAGCTCACAAAAACGCCGGGCCGCTCCTGGGATTCAGGGGAACTCTTCATCGGTCAACCTTTCTCGTAAGAAGAAGGGGTGCAGGCTATTGGTGCGAGCCTTGCTCATCTGCTAGGAAATGCGTTCCAGATTGTAGATGGGCAGGATGATATTGAGGCCGCGCTCAAGGCGGACGTAGACGGCGCGGGCGTGAATACCAGAGGGCAGGCGCTGAGGGCGCTGGAACATCTGAATCACCTGGCCGATTTCTCCGGCGTACTCGCCGCTGCTGACACGCACCAGGACGCCCTGGAGAATGCGCGGATCGGCCTTGACGGCGGGCGGATGCGCGCCCGGCGGCAGCGAGATCAACAGTTCGGGGCGCTGGTTGCGGCGCGGATCAGTCGTGCCGTTGAGGAGCGCGTAGTCGCCGCCGTGCTGGCGCAGCAGGGCCAGGGTAGGGCTTGCCATGAGGCGGTCGCCCAGGCCCTCGGTGAAGAGGAGGGTTGGCATGGCATGCGGACTGTCAGGGAGGGTGAGGCCGTCCAGCAGGGCCGTCAGATCGATGTGCAGGGCGCGCTCCAATTCGGCGGCCTGCATGCTGCTGGCAACCAGTCCGACGACCCCGGCATTGGCTGCATGTTCCAGCAGGGCAGCGGTCAGCCGACCGGGGACGACGAGAATCACGCCGCGCGTCAGGGGAAGCATCTCTACTGGTACCTTGAGCGCCTCTTTGGAGAGGACATTGAGTTGACCGACGACCTGACCGCCAACACCAACCAATCCCTGAACAACGGCCACCAGCCCCTCGATGGTGACGCCGCGCGCATTGGCCTCGATCACCTGACCACGCAGTCCGGCGCGCAGGGTCTGGGGTCCGAATCTGGCGGGCGCGAAAGGCACGGAGCCGCCGGTGCCCAAGGGATTCACATGGGCAATGGGCTGATCGGGCTGCACTTCCTGGCCGGGTTCCACCAGCGGCTGTCCTGGGCGCTCCATGCGCCGCTCGCGCCGCACTGTGATGCCGGGCAGAACCGGCCAGCCAAGGGGATAATTCATGGCGACCCCTCCGCTTCTATTGCCTGGCGCCACTGGGCCAGTTTGGCGCGGCGATAGTTTGGATCGTTGGGCAGCGTCAGAGGTCGGCCACGCGCGTCGATCACCAGTCCCAGAATGCCGCCTTCGATAGCCTCGCCAGCGCGTGCCTGCTCGCCCGGTCCCAGGCCCACATCAATGGTGCGCGCCGGAAAGAGGGTGAGCATCGCCTGTTCGTTGGCGGCCAGGGGCACGACTTCGATGGAGCCATAGGCGACTTCCAGCACCTTCTTGCGGCCATTCATATAATCCAGTTGCAGCTTGAGCGCCGGTTCGCCATCATCGGCCTTGCCAAAGATGGAGACCACCGTGCCGAGGCGCTGCAACACGGCGTCATTTTCTGTTGCCTGCACAGCGGCCACCGGGTCTACTGCTGCAACCACGCCAAGCTGTGGGGCGAGCGTGACCGTATCCAGGACCAGCGACGAGACGCCGCGCGGCTGGATGGTATCGAGCAGAATCAGGGCTGCCTGTCCGCAGCGGGGCGCGTGGGCGAGGACGCCGCCCGCGCCGAGAATCAGGTCGAGATTGGGCATGGTCTCCAGTTGGGCGCCTGGCTGCTGAAGCGAGAGGAAGATGGCTTCGCGGGTCAGGGCGTGTTCCAGTTCTAGCTCGCGGGGAGTGGATGGCAGCAGGCGCGGCTGGATGATCTTTTCAAGAACAAACTGGCGCAGTTCTTCTTCTTTGATGTCAAAGGTCAACCAGCGAGCGATTCGGGCAAAGCCGACACTGCGCAGGACGACACCCAGCCCGGAAGCCAGGCCCGCTCTGGCGTGGACGGATGGCAGGAACTCTCCATGTTCGCCAGCAACCATAACTGAGGTGGCGCTGGCGCCAACATCCACGCCTACCACGTTCATGCCATAGTGCTTTGCCAGAAAACGAATCAGGCTGCTGAAAGAGGTGGCGGTTGCCATCGGAGGGGCCGACATCCAGCCATTGAGGCGATGATAGCCGGGGACGGCGCTGAGTACCTGGCGCTCGTGTAGGGTGCTGACGGCGACGCTGAGCGGGCGGAGATTATGAGGGGCAAACGGCTCCGTCTGACGTATATCAGCTTGCGCGCTCAACTGCTGGCGCAGGCGGTCAGCTTCCTGGGGGCTGCCAGCGTAGATTACCGGGATGCGGTCCGATGGGTGCAGGACGCGCAGTTTCGCCGTCGCGTGGGTAAAGGAAACGCCCGGCGCATTGGCATCATCCACCTGCTCGCTCAGGAGTTCGTTCAGGGCGAGCGAAAGCGCCCTGGTGAGGGCCTGCGAAACGCCGCGCCCGGTGCTGGGTTCCACCATCAGGATCGCGCGGGGATTCAAACGGCGCAACTGTTCCATCTGCAAGAGCCATTGGAGGTCTGGCCCGCCGTTGGGGCCAGAGTTTGCCAGTTCGGAAGGGGGCAGCGTCACCAGTTCCACATCAGCATACACGCCCGCAACCGCTTGCCGGGCGGTCTCGGCCAGCGCCTGATCGTCCTTGCCCGGCGGGGTGCTGCTGCTGGCCGGATGAGAGGCGAGCATGGCAACGGTGAGCGGGCCGCCCGCGCTGAGCGCCACGACAAAGGCATCAACGCCATCGCCATCGCTTTGTTCGGGGGTGATAATCTGCCCCCGGCTGGCAATCTTGCGTCCGGTGATGCGCTCCAGTTCATAGATAGCCTGAAGCACCCCAACGGTAATATCACGGTAGGGTGGATAGGCAGTGGTGGGCATTTCGGCCCGTCCCAACAGGCGATACTGTCCCTCAACGACGCCGAGCAAGGCCACCTTGGTGAAGATGGACCCGCAATCGGCAGCCAGAATGGAGCGCGAGACCGCCCCCGGCACGCGGAGCGCGTCGTTGAGCGCCGATTGGCCGCCAGGTGTAGCCTGCTGTTTCACAAGCTGTTCCGACGATTGGATTCCCATGCGTTTACCTGCCCAGCCCCAGCATCCGTTTCAGCTTTGCAAAGACGCCGCTTGGTGGCCCGGCCTCCTCATCACCCTGAAAGTTGGGGTCATAGGGCGGGCCGCCTTCCCAGCCCGTGCTTTCATCTTGATAGTCGAAGCGCTGCTGTCCGCGCCGCTGCTGGCCTGGGGCCGAATACTCGTCATATTTTCGCCCGCCGTAGCGCTCCTGCTCCCAGGGACCAGCCCTCCCGGACTCAGGGCCGATGACGGTTCGGCCAGAGCGACGATTTGGCGGGCCACCTGCCCCCTCTGACTCATCTGGCGGCATGTGCCATCCGCGCTGAGCGCCAGACATCCGCTCTGGCCGAGCAGGAGCGGGCGCATCGATCTCATCATCAACCGGCCAGGTGCTAAAACCATCGCGCTCGCCCTGCTCAAAGTCAGAAGGCGCATCCTCGAACGCGCCGCGCGGCGATTGGAAGGACTTCCCGCCGCGTGGCATGGGTGCCGACGGCTGGTTACGTCCGCCTTGCCCGGCGCCCTCCCACTCTGGATATTGATGGAGGCCACTTCGGCCTGGAAGCTCTTCGCGCTCTGCCGGAGGCGCCTCGCGCTGGCGCGAAGCAGGTCGATCCTGGGGCTGCGCTCTTTGAGCCTCGCCTGCCGCCGGGCCAAGCACCGATGCAAAGACGTTGGCTGCCGCCTGGCTGGGCGCGCGATCCGGCTCGGTGGGCAGGCGCGGGCGACGCGGCACACGGGCGTGCAAGCCTTCTTCTGATGAGGCTTCGCCGCCTGACATCACGCCAGGCCGCTCCAGGCCACCAGGGGTTCGCATCCAGTCGGGAAGCTGCTCCTCGTCGATCAACGATGCTGCTGACAGGCCGCGCTCAGGCGAACCACCGCGTTCAAAAGGGTCGCGTTCTGCATCAGAAGGGGGCGCGCCACTGAGCGGGTTGGACTGGCGGACCGGCGCGCCCTCGCTTGTCTGCGCGGGCCGCAGCCAATCAGGCAAGGCATCAGGGTCCACCAGACTTGCAGCCTGGAACATTCCGCTGCTGGAAGCACTGGCCGAGAATGACTGGCTATCAAGGGGCGCGCCCCCAGGAGCGCTCATGCTCGCGCCCCGGGTATCTGCGCCCTTGAGCCAGGCGGGTAAATCCTGGGTATCGATCAGGTCCGCCCCGGAAAGACGGTGTTCTTCGTTCGCCTCCGGTACAGAGCGGCGCGTCTTTTCGGGGGCTGCTGGCGCAGGACCACCCGGACCAGTCGCCCCCTTGAGCCAGGCCGGTAAATCTTGGGTATCTACCAGCTCAGCGGCAGAAAATCCAATCGGCATGGGGCTGATCTTCGAGGCAGCGAAATGCTTCCCTGTCGAGGTCTGACGCTCCTCGGAAGGTGTCTGGCTTCCGGCTGGCCCCTGATCTTGTTCTTTTATCCAGGCGGGCAGCGCCTGGGTATCAATCAGTTCGGCGGCAGAAAAGATGCCCGATGTGCTGCCAGATGGCCTGGGGGTTTCTGATGTCTCTACTGGCGCTTCAAACTCTATTTGCGGCTTCTGGGTCTTCATCCAGGCAGGCAGCGCCTGGGTATCGATCAGTTCGGCGGCAGAAAAGATACCCGACGTGCTGCCAGCGGGTTTAGCTTCACGGGGCGTATCCGCTGGCGGAGCGGGGGCCGCTTGTGGCTCTTGCGTCTTCATCCAGGCGGGCAGCGCTTGGGTATCGATCAGTTCGGCGGCAGAAAAGATGCCCGATGTGCTGCCAGCGGGTTTAGCTTCACGGGGCGCATCTCCCGGTTGAGCAGGCGAGGCTTTCGACTCCTCGGTCTTCATCCAGGCAGGCAGCGCCTGGGTATCGATCAGTTCGGCGGCAGAAAAGATGCCCGATGTGCTGCCCGGCAGCGATTGTCCTGCGGCGGGCGGCGGCGCAAACGGTGTTTTGGCGGCAGAGGACGCAGATGGCGGCTCACCAATCGTGCGCAGCCATTCCGGCAGGCTGGCTTCATCCAGGAGGGCATTGCCTTCCAGCCAGGTGGTCGGGGCACCCGCTGGCGGCGGTGTGGTCGCTGTTGTTCCAGCGACCGGGGGCGAAGCAGGCGGGCCGCTAAACAGCGGAGGCGCCGAAAGCACATCTTCAAGGTTGGGAAGCGGCGATGTCTGATTTGCTTCCCGAATCCATTTGGGCACGGACCGCTCATCCACCAGCGATGCCGCAGAGAGGGTTGATCCCGGCTCACGGGCAGAGGGCGGCTTTTCCGGGTTAAGCGGTGGCACATGCGCTTCGGTATAGACCTGGCGGAGCCACTCCGGCAGTTCTTCATCGTCCGCCCCACTTTGCGAAGCAGGCGCGGCTGGCTGATTCTTTGCTGTCACGCCTTTAGCCCCAACGGACTCCGAGACGGTGAATGGCAGCGGCAGCGGTTCGGTCTGGCGGCTGCTGCGCAGCCAATCGGGAAGCGAAGCCTCATCCACCAACGAGGCCCCATCAAACGGCGAGGTGGGCGCTGGTGGAGGCAAGGACTCAGCCGCTGGAGGAGGCTTAGGCGGCTTGAGATTGGCAGTGGCAAACTTTGGCTCGCTCACAGGTGAAGAGGTGGGCGCCGGTTTGGGCGCCTGGGATTGCTGAACTGCGCTGCTGCCAGGGTTATTCGCGCGCAGCCACGCTGGCAGAGCAGCTTCATCAATCAACGAGCCTGGAGAGAGCATCTCCGTAGATCGGGGCGACAAATCGGCGGAGCGGCGTTCCGGGCGAGAGAAGCTGCGCGGCCTATCCATCTCCCAAGGGGGCACGGGCGGCAAATCAGCCCGCCCACTCGCTGCCCCAGCGAGTGGGTCCATCGGTCTGGGCATCTGATCGAGCGGAGAACGGGCAGCGCGCGGCTCTGGATTGGCAGGGAAAGGGCTGCGCGGGCTACTGGGGGTTCCCGATGGGCCAGGTGTTCCCGCAGAACCAGATACCGCAAAAGGATGGAGTGGGTTATCTGAAGCGCCGGGCGCGCCAGTCGATGGGAACAGGCCGCTCTGACGGCTGGCGTTGAACAGGTCAGTGCCAGGCAGCGCGCTGCCCAGGGGATTGGGTCTCTCCTGAGCAATTGGCTGGTTTGCGGGAGGATGGTTTCCAGGTGGCTGAGAGCGCAGAGGCCCGCTGGTCGAGGAACCACCGCTAGCCAGGCGCGCAATTGGCGGAGCCGGAGGCGGCGGAGCGCCTGGCTCTAACGCGCGAAGCCAGGGGGGAAGATCAGCATCCGAATCGCCTTTCGCCGGAAGCGCACCCGTGCCGGGGCGAGGCGCAGCGCCAAAGGATGGGCGCGCTGGCGGAGGATTGTTGAGTGAAGGGGTGGCGGTCCCCCCCTGCTGGTCAGAGCGATTTGCCAGCCATTCTGGGAGCCGACTCTGATCGAGCAGCGACGAGGAAGCAAAGAGATCATCGGTGGCGCGCCTGCCCCCGGAGACGTAGGGCGAGTTGCCGCCGTCTGTGCGAGCAGGTGGGACAGACGATCTGGACATGCTGCCTGCCGATGGAGACAACGGGAACGGCGGGAATACTGACCCTGGTTGGGCGCTCTGTGGAGCATTTCCGCCTTGCGGCTGATACCGCCCGGCAGCGCCGCTGGCGCGGGCCGAAGCATCGGGCAAGGAGGCATTCATCCATTCAGGGAGGTTGCTGGGGTCAATCAGCGATGTGCCCCGCCATCTTTCCCCACCCATTGCGCCTGGATTGGGTGACATGGCGTTTGGAAAGGTGAAGGAGGTATTCGGTGGTGCCTGGGGTGGAGGCGCAGCAAACGGATCAGGGGAAGGCGATAGAGGACCGCTCACCCTTTCCTGGGCACGTTGGCGCGCTCCCATCGGTCTGACAGTGCTGCCAGGATTCACCGGCGTGCCGCAATGGCGGCACACGGTTGCATTTGCCAGCAGCAAACCACCGCAGCGATTACAAGTGGTCACGAGCGCTCCTCTCTTTCGGCTTCTATCTGCAAAGACCTGCCGAAGAACCCTTGTGCTTGCCAGCAGCACGGCCAGACAGAAACGTCCTGAAATTGGCGCTTACATGAATGTTCTGCGCACGATGGCTGCTGCAATTCAAGGCAAGTGTATCATCCTTTGTTCACCTTGGCAACACAGGCATAGGCCAAAAGGACTATTTGCCCCCATTTTCTTGACCCAACCCAAAAAGCGGTGTTATCATCCCCCGCGTAATATGCCCGCCAGTAGAGTGTGTGGATACGTTGGAGCTTCTGGCAGAAGCAAGCCTGCCATGGAGCCTGTGAAAGATAGCAGGAGTGTCATGACTATGCGTGTGCAATGTCCTGAATGTGGTTTCCTCCGCCCGGCTGGCGCTGACCCGTGCCCTTCTTGCGGAGCCGAAGCTCCGGCGCCTTCCGGGGGGATGCGCTCCGGGGGAGGGTCATCCCTACGCCAGTGGAAAGAACGCTATCAAACGGGACAACTTCCTGGTCTCTCGTCAAGAACGCCAGAGAGAAGCACAAGTGGCTCCCTAACACGGCGGACCAGCGGCCCGCTCACTCTGGGCCAGGGACAATCCAGCCCCAATTGGGGCAGTGAATCGCCTTCCAGCTCGATCCCTCCCAGCGCTGGCCTGGGGAGTCGCCGTTCTGGCTCGCTCACTCCGCCGCCGGATGCGCCCGCGCGCAGGTCTGGGGGATTCTCTTCACCATCCTGGCCGGGCGTGAACAATCCCACACCGCCGCCGCCAGGCCGGGCCAGCGGTTCGCCCGGCAATTCGCTGCGCGGCAGCGGCAGCGAGTTCGGCAATGGATCAGCGTCGTGGAAATGGCGCAATCAGGGAACGCAGAGCAGCATGGGTCAGGGGGGCCAGATGAGCGCCCCCGGCTATGGCGATCCAGGCGACTATCAAGAAGATGAGATGCAAGATGAGCCGACGCCGCGCGCATCGGGGCGTTTTCGCAACGAGAGTATGCTGCCGGTGCCCTATCAATCCAATCGCCGTGCCTGGGGCCAGTCCGATGACCAAAATGGCTATGACGAGGCCGATGACCAGGATATGTACTCCGGCAATCTTCCCGCCCCAATGGGAATGGGGCGCGGCAGCAGCGCGTTTCCGGCGCTGATGGACGGGATGCCCGCGACGCTGCCTTCAGGACGCAAGGCGCCCGCTTTTATCCCGGCGACGCGCCCGCGACGCCCTTATCGGCTAAGCAGCTACCGCATCATCAGCGGAACCATCAGCGTCGCGCTGGTGGTCTTGCTGGTGATTGGTGGGCTGGGCTTTCTGGTGGTCAAGACCAATTTCATCCAAAACCTTCTGGGGGGCAAGCAGCTTCCGGCGCTCAATTACCAATTCGGTTCGGGGAACTGCCAGGCACCCACCGGCACGCAGCAGGCGACGCCTTCTACCAGTCCTGCCGCGAAGATCATCACCAAAGCAGTCACTGCCAAAAACTATAGCAATCACTACGACCCCATTGATCCTACGTCCATCTTCCAGACCGGGCAGACAGTCAACGTTCTCTGGCAGGTGCGGCCACCACAAGCCAATGTTGGCCTGAACGCGAGCGCAAAGAGCCTGACGGGAACCGCACCCGATGACGCGCAAGCGCCCCCGGTGGGCAACATCGTCTCTGTCAAGTGGTATCAGAACTGCACACCCATCGATGACCTACCCCAAAGCAGTACACAGGAAAAAATCACCGATAGCCAGGAATATAATGGGGTTTTTGGCCTCTGTTATCCAACCAATGGGGTGGGCAAGGCTGAATTGTATTGGAACGGTGATCTTGCCCAGACGATTCAATTCACCATTACTGGCGACCCGAAGCAGTGCAGTTGAGGCTACTGGTCAGCCTTCGCCAGCACGGAGGCTGGCAATGCAAGGGAGAGGCAATCATACTCCCCAGAGGGTACCCTGCGCCGGATGGTTCGGCACGGGCAGTCCTAGATGCTCATAGGCCAGGCGGGTTGCCACGCGCCCGCGCGGGGTGCGCGCGAGAAAGCCAAGCTGAAGGAGATACGGTTCGTAGACATCCTCGATGGTCTCGCTCTCCTCGCTGGTGCTGGCTGCCAGCGTTTCCAGGCCCACTGGTCCGCCATCAAACTTTTGAATAATGGTCAAGAGCAGCGTGCGGTCACTCTGGTCTAGCCCTTTCTTATCCACTTCGAGCGCTGCCAGGGCCTCTTCAGCGAGTGGGCCGGTGATCTTGCCATCCGCTTTCACCTGGGCGTAATCGCGCACGCGCTTTAAGAGGCGATTGGCGATACGCGGCGTGCCACGCGCGCGATGGGCAATCTCGTTGACGCCCGGCTCATCCATTGGCACGCGCAAGATCGAGGCCGAGCGGCGGAGAATCTGGCGCAGCGCGTCGGGGTCGTAGAAATCCAGGCGATAGATCGCTCCAAAGCGATCACGCAGCGGCGCCGTCAGGGCGCCCACGCGCGTGGTGGCGCCAACGACGGTGAAGCGCGGCAGGCTGAGCCGCAGGCTGCGGGCGCTTGGCCCCTTGCCGATCATCAAATCCAGCGCAAAGTCTTCCATCGCTGAATACAGGCGCTCTTCTACGGCGCGGCTCAGGCGATGAATCTCATCAATGAACAGGACATCACCCGATTGCAAGGCAGTCAGGATGGAGGCCAGATCGCCGGCATGCTCAATGGCCGGGCCGGAGGTCGTCTTGAGGTTCACGCCCATTTCCGAGGCGATAATCATGCTGAGCGTCGTTTTTCCCAGGCCCGGCGGCCCATAGAGCAGCACATGATCGACTGGCTCATTGCGCCCTCTGGCCGCGTCCAGCAGGATGCGCAGATTGGCCTTGACTTTCTCCTGGCCGATATATTCTTCCAGTCGGCGCGGGCGCAGACTGCTATCAAGGATGGCTTCTTCCTCGCTCACCTGGGGGGAAAGAATGCGGTCGGCCACGACGACACGCTCCTTCTACGCTTCTACACTTCTACACTTGCTACACCTGGCATCTGAACGAGTGTTCTATAATTTCTCTTCTCCATTATATCAGAACGACGCCACTCCTGAAAATAGGCCGACGGCTGTGTTATACTGGCTGCTGGGAGCCGTTGCATCGTATGGAAAGCATAGAGCAGCTTTGCATCTGACTGGTCCTGAACATGGAGAGCAAACAGTGACAATTCAGCGAGTCCATCTGATCGAAGCGGCGCGGGCGCGCGGGGTGGTGATTGTGATTGATGTTATTCGGGCGTTTAGCGTGGCAGCCTATGCCCTGGAGAGAGGGGCGCGAGGTCTCTGGCTGGTGCGTACTGTCGAGGAAGCGTTGGCGCTGCGCCAGCGGGAGCCGGAAGCGCTTCTGGCGGGCGAGGTTGGCGGGCGCATGATTGCGGGCTTTGACCTCAATAATTCTCCGGCGCTCATGATGGAGGCCGATGTGCGGGGGCGATTGCTCATTCAGCGCACGGGTTCTGGGACACAGGGAGCCGTTGGCGCGGTGAACGCGACGCACCTGCTGGTCTGTTCGCTGGTCAATGCCCAGGCCACCGCAACTTACGCGCGCCAGTTAGCAGAGACGACTGGCGGACTCATTACGCTGATGCCAACCGAACCCGCCGATGGAATGGAGCGGCGTGGAGAAGATGACCTGTGCGCCGATTATCTGGAAGCACTGCTGCTTGAGCGGGCCGAGGCGCCGGAACTGCTGGCAGATGGCGTGGCACGGCTGCGCGCCTCTGGGCGTTTCGCGCTCTTCGAGCAAGGCCATCCCGATTTCCCCATCGGGGATAGGGAGGCTGTGCTGGCGGCAGATCGCTTTGCCTTCGCTATGCGCGGCACCCGCGAGCAATGGAATGGGCTTGCGTATGTGGCTGTGCAGCGGGTTGAGGTGCCAGGAGCCAGTGGTTGATGGTTTCCCATGACACGACTGGGAGCGACTTTTGCATAGCCCTGGCACATCGCCAGCACAGCCCTGGTATTCGAGGTGATTTTCAGGTAATATTGAAAGTACCACTCTCGTGTTTTGCCGGATCAAAGATAGTCCTGGCAGCACCAAAGATCGGCAGGAGCCAGGCAACAGGAGGGATGTTGTGGCGCACAGCGCGCAAATTGAAGAACAGTTTGTGACCCTGAATGGACGAAAGTTGCATTACGCTGTCGCCGGACGGCAAGATCGCCCGGCAGTCCTTTTAGTACATGGTGCTAACCCGACGTTGACCTGGAAAGTATGGAATCAGAATATCGGCGCGCTGGCCGAACATCTGCAAGTTTTTGCCCTGGATATGCCCGGCTATGGGCAATCGGTGCAGCACGAAGGCGTTTCGCTGGAACCGTACCCCTATGAGCATTTTGCGACGACGCTGATCGATTTTGTGGCTGAACTGCGCATTGGCCCGGCGGCGCTTGTCGGCTCTTCGGCGGGTGGGGGCGTTTGCCTGCTGGCAGCGGCAAACAATGCTGCGCTGGTGCGCCGACTGGTGCTGGTGGATAGTGTTGGCGCGAACAATGAACTGCTGCGCAAGCGCGCCAGCGAGATTCGTTCGCCCACGCTCTTGATCTGGCAGCAAGAAGATGAGATGATTCCAGTGGAGAGGGGTCATGAGTTGGCCGCGTTGATTCCTGGGAGTCGCCTGGAGATTTTGTCGGGGGTAGATCAGCCGCTGCCTACGCAGCACAGCCACCATCATCCGCACCGGCTGAATCCAGAGCGCTTCAACCGGCTGGTGCTGGAGTTTGTCAACCCATTGCACAATCAATAGACCTTTGCGGTTTGTTCTGATGTATGCTGCCATCCGCATTAAGGATATTGAAATATGAACATCACCATTCGGTACTTTGCGCGCTATCGAGAAGTCACGGGGCGCTCCAGCGAGCCGTTCAGCCTGGAAGAAGGTACGACTGTCGCCCAGGCCGGGCAGGCGCTCGTCGCCCGCTATCCCGATCTGGCCGAACTGCTGCCACGTTCCATCTACGCCGTCAATCGCCAGTATGTGCCGCTGGAGACGCGGCTGCACGAGGGAGACGAACTTGTTTTTGTGCCCCCGATGGGCGGCGGCGAGGAGACCATGCCGCTTATCCGCGTGACCCGCGAACGGCTGGACCGCGAAGCAATCACGGCGGCTGTGGCCCATGCCGAGGCGGGCGGCATCGTTACCTTTGAGGGGGTGGTGCGCAACCACGCGCGGGGCAAAAGGATTCGCTACCTCGAATACGATGCTTATCCCGAAATGGCGGAAGAGCAGTTTGCCCGCATCGCTGCCGAGGTACAGGAGCGCTGGGCGCCTGCGCGCATCGCTATCTGGCATCGTATCGGGCGGCTGGAGATTGGCGAGGCCAGCGTCATCATCGTCGTGGCAACGCCGCACCGCGCGCAGGCGTTTGAGGCGTGCCGCTACGCGATTGATACCCTGAAAACAACGGTCCCCATCTGGAAAAAAGAGGTGTCTGAAGATGGGGAAGAATGGGTTGAGGGCTAGAGCAGCTTGCAATCGAACCAGACGGTGCCTGTTTTGCGGTCAGTCGTCACGCGCAAGACTTGCAGGCGAATCTGGTCGCCAACCTGCTGGGGCAAGTCCTCGACATCGTAAATGCGCGCGTGGCGCATTACTTCAGGGGCATCGAGCCGGGAGATTGTGGCGCGCACATAGGGGCGTTCCGCGCCCTGAAAGCTGGCGCGCAGTCCCACTGCTTTTTCAACGATTGTGCCTTCGAGTGTCTGCATTGGTTCTCCTGTCTCGTCAGCCGGTAGCGACGACAGCAAACCCCCAATCCAGGAGCGCGCGCGCATCCTGGAAGCGGGCCGCGTCGGTAGGATCACCCAGGACGACGCCGAGCAGATGGGCGTCACTGCGCGTGGCCGAAAAAACCAGGCAATCCCCGGCGTCGCCGGTAGTGCCAGTTTTCACGCCATCGGCGCCAGGGTAGCCACTGGCGCCCAGAAGCAGGTTGGTATTATGGAGATCATAGCCTTTGTGCTGGCTGGTAGGAGGAATCTTATATTCTGACGTAGCGACGATGTTCACGAATTCCTTGAAGGACAGGTCATACTCCGCTAGCCTGGCGAGATCGCGGGCCGAGGAATACTGCCCAGAGGCATCCAGGCCATCGGGGTTTTGGTAATGCGTGTGAGTCAGTCCCAAAAAGCGCGCCTTGGCGTTCATCATCGCCACAAAATGCGCCTGGTTTCCGCCGACAGCGTCGGCGACGGCAACAGCAGCATCGTCCCCGGAAGGCAGCATCATGCCATAGAGCAGATCGCGCAGCGGCAGCACCTCGCCAACACTCAGCCCCATGCGGCTGTTATCGCCCGCGCCTTCAGCCACCGCGTCAGCACCAATTCTGACGGGCTGATCGAGCCGTCCATATTGGAGCGCGAGCAAAATGGTCATCAGTTTGGTGGTACTTGCCATTGCCCGCTCGTCATCGGCATTCTGGCTAAACAGCAGGGCGCCGGTACTCACATTTACGAGGATGCCAGCGGCTGCCTGGATAGCTGGGGCAGGGGGCGTCGAGCGCGGCGTGGGCGAAGGCGCGAAGGTGGGGAAAGGGGAGGGCGCGGCCTGTGTCGCAGCGCCGGAAGGCAGCAGCAGCAGCAAGCCGCGCGCCAGCAGTCCAACGGCTAGCAGCGCGAGGACAGCCAGTAAAACAAGTAACCGCTGCTGGCGACGCTTCCAGCGACGGTAGGCTTTCGAGGATACACGGAGCTGGCGCTCCACCGAGCGTCGATAGACATCGATGTCGTCACTGGTGGGCGCACGCGGCGGGAGGTGCATGGCTTCTGGCTCCTGGGCTTTTTGCTGAGTTTCTGGTGCCTCCTATCATATCACATCTCCTGCCGGGCAGAAAAGAGGGCAAGACAGCGGAGAACCTGTCTCGCCCAATGGGTTCATCCCTGCACTCGATATGCCAGGGACAGTTTTACCAAGAACTGTGCCAGCCAGAGCATTCGGCGAATAATGTATTGGCTGAAAGCTAATCACCCAGCGGTGGCCCGATAGTCGCGCTCAGGTCCGTCTGAGGCGCGGCAGCTTCCTCCAGGCTCTCGGCAGCAGTGACTGGGGCAACGCCAGCCGGTTCGCGCTCGATCAATTCGAGTGCTACAGGCTCGGCAGCTTCAGCAATGCCACCTTCGCCCATGCTCGCCAAGCCCGATGGGCCAGCGGCCTTGCGGAGCGGAATCTCCTTGAGGAAGGCCGAGAAGACGAAGGCCACACAGAGCAAGATAAAGGCAACGAGAAAGACGGTCTGGAGGCCAGAAGTCAGCGCGGCTTTCAGCGCGGTAAAGAGCGATGACTGCCACTGCGCGGCCAGCCCCTGCGCTGCTGGCAATGGGGTGCCATGCTGCACCAGTCCCTGGGCGATGCCTTGTTGAATTTGCTGCGCGGGCGCTTGCAGCAGGTTATAGTTGGCAAAGTTCTGCTGGAAGAGCGAAAGCACACTCTGGGATGTGCCTTTGGGGAAAGCAGACTGTACCTGGCCTGGGAAGGCGGTGTTAAACTGGTTAATCAGCAGCGAGCCAAACAGGGCTGTGCCAATGGTTTGGGCGATGGCGCGGAAGAATGTCAGCGCAGCGGTGACAACGCCGATTTTCTGAATGGGGAATGCGTTTTGCACGACGATGGTGTAGAGGGCAATGCCGGTCCCCATGCCAAAGCCCAGGATCACCATGTTGCGCACCACCTCAGCCTGGCTGGTGCTGACCTGAATCTGCGCCATTAAGAACATCCCGACAGCAGCCAGCGCCGCGCCCACCAGGGCCAGAATGCGATAGCGGCCCCAGCGCGAGAGCAGTTGCCCGGAGATGATGCTGGCAATCACCCAGCCGCCCATCAGCGGCGCCAGCAGCGAGCCAGAGTTAGTGGCAGAAACGTTTCTGACACTCTGCAAGAAGAGGGGGATATAGAGGATGGTGCCAAACATGGCCGCGCCGATCATCACGGTGGTGAGGATAGACACAGTGAAGATGCCATTCTTAAAGAGCCGCAGGTCCAGGACGGGCGCTGATGCTCCAAAGAGTTCCCAGAAGATGAAAGCCAGCACGCCAGCGCCCGCGATAGAGAAGATGGTGATAATCCCAGGCGAATCCCAGGGATAGAGGCCAGGGCCGTTGCCAGCCAGGGAGAACCCCAACAGGAGGGGTGTGATGCCGATGACCAGCAGCAGCGTGCCCAGATAGTCAATCCGGCGCGACGCCTGGGGATTGCGGAAGACCGGCAGTGTGCGGAACAAGACGGTCAGCGCAACCGCGCCCAGCGGCAGGTTGATATAGAAAATCCAGCGCCAGGTGAAGTTGTCGGTGATATAGCCGCCCAGGGCGGGGCCGACGATGCTCGCCAGGCCAAAGACGCCGCTGAAGAGGCCCTGCCACTTGCCACGCTCGGCAGGGGGAAAGATGTCGCCGATGATGGCAAAGGCGATGGGCATCATCGCGCCCGCGCCGATGCCTTGCACAGCGCGGAAGATAATCAACTGGGTGATACTCTGCGACAGGCCCGACAGCGCCGAGCCGATTAAGAAGAAGATGATGCCACCCATGAAGAACCATTTGCGGCCCCAGATGTCGGAGAGCTTGCCATAGATTGGCACAGTGACTGTCGAGGTGAGCAGGTAAGCGGTGACTACCCAGGGATAATCCTGCGCCTGGCCGCCTAGCTCGCCAAAAATCTTGGGCATGGCCGTGTTTACCACTGTCGAATCCAGGGCAGCCAGCAGCATGCCCAGCAGCAAGCCGCTCACCACTACCCACAGGTATGCCCCCTTCAGCGGCCTGGCGCTCTTGGATGCGCTCATCGCCGCCTCGCCAGCCCTGTGCCCATGAGTCGCGCTGTTGTGTGGCTCTAAAGAACCCTCAGCAGCCGTCATATGTACCCCTTTCACATTACACCTGCTAAATATTTTAGATACTTAACTAATTTAACACGCGGAGGCCAGCGAAGTCAAGAGTACCCCCTGTTACCGGATGTGGTATTAACCTATGGATAAGATCGCAATCCCCAATAGAGGAGGCTTTTCCAAGATGCGGTTCTTTCGATTTCTGGCGCTGGCGTTCATCGGTCTGCTTGTGCTGGCTGGATGCGGTGGTTCGGGCAACGCCAACCCGACGGCAACCAGCGCCCAACCGGCAGTTCCAACACTGCCTCCAGCGGTGGACCTGACCGGCAGCACTCAGGTGACAGTGAAGATCATCGATAGCAGCAGCAATCCTGCTGGTTATTGGTTCGATCAGCCCAATATCACCATCAAAGTGGGGACGACGGTAACGTGGGTCAATACATCGAGCGCCGTTCATACGATCACCAGCGGGCAGGCCGGTGTGGCGGATGGCAAGTTTGATTCTGGCACTCAGAATCTGTTGATGCCCAATAATCAAGGGGCGGCAAGCACCTTTTCGTTTACTTTCACGAAGGCGGGGGCGTATCCCTATTTTTGCCAGATACACCCCGGCATGATCGGACTTGTGACCGTTACGGCGTAAGAGGGACTGAGAAACTACGGGACGCTGCCGCTTGAGGTTGGCAGCGTCCCTATGAAGTTTTCTGCTCAACGCTGGTCAAGCCAGGCATGCGTCGCGTGCCTGGCGAGTAGACTGGCGGCGGGAGGCGTTCCGCCGCAGAGCGGCGCCTGCGCAGGCTCGAACGAGAACATGATGGCTTGACCGATGCTCTAGAAGGTGCTGCGCGCTCACCCTTCGCTGGTTTGGGCGGGATGCTGGCCGCGCTGAGCGGCGATGAAGGAAGCGTACCAGCGTCCGCTCTCTTTGACAATGCGGCGCTGGGTGGCATAATCCACGTAGACGACGCCAAAGCGTTTGTTATAGCCTTCAGCCCATTCAAAGTTATCGAGCAGGGACCAGAGCATATATCCACGCAGGGGCACGCCCTGGGCGAGCGCCTGAGCCAGCGCTTGAATATGCTCGCGCACATAGTCGCGGCGCTGAGGATCGCTGATACGCCCGTCGCCATCCCACTGATCGTCAAAGGCGGCGCCATTTTCTGTGACCACGAGGGCGCGTGGGCCATACTCTCGATGCACGCGAACCAGCATGTCGGTCAGCCCGGAGGGATAGATTTCCCAGCCAACCCCCATCGAGGTATAGGATGCACCTGGCAGGCGCTCAATCTCTTCAAAGCCATTGGGATTGAAGGGGTTCACCACTTCGGTGCCAGCAGGGGCGCGCACTACTTTGCGTGAGTAGTAGTTCACGCCCAGGAAATCAATCGGCGCAGAGATCAGCGTCAGGTCGTTATCCTGGATGGGCGGAGGGGCGACGCCCATACTTTCAAAGAAGCCCGCAGGATAGCCACCGCGAAAGATGGGATCAAGAAACCAGCGGTTTGCAAACGCATCAGCGCGTTCGACAGCGGCCAGCGTCTGGGGGCGATCATCAGCAGGGTAGATGGGATAGAGATTGAGCGCGATGCCAATCTGCACCGCCGGGCGTACCTGGGCGCGGAGGCGCGGCACGGCCAGGCCATGCGAAAGCAGGAGGTGATGAGCAGCAATACAAGCTGCTTGTGGATCACGAATGCCGGGGGCGTGGACGCCGATGCCATAGCCCAGGAAGGCCGAACACCAGGGTTCGTTATGGGTGATCCACCAGTCGACGCGATCACCCAGGCGGCGAGCAACGATCTCCACGTAATCAGCAAAGGCATGGGCGGTATCACGATTCAGCCAGCCGCCGCGCTCATGCAAGGCCAGGGGCAAATCCCAATGATAGAGGGTGGGCAGGGGGGTAATGCCTTTTGCCAGCAGGGCGTCTATCAAGCGGTCGTAGAAGTCCAGGCCAGGCGGATTGATCGTGCCGGTGCCCTGGGGCAGCACGCGCGGCCAGGCAATCGAAAAGCGGTACGCGCTCAGGCCCAATTCGGCCATCAGCGCGACATCATCCTGCATGCGGTGGTAGTGATCGGCAGCAATATCGCCCGTTTGTCCCTGGTAGGTGGTGCCGGGCGTTGCGGCGAACTGATCCCAGATGGAAAGGCCGCGCCCATCCTCGCGGGTGGCGCCTTCAATCTGATAGGCTGAGGTAGAAACCCCCCAGAGAAAACTGGGGGGAAATGCACCGACAAGGGCAGGTTCTGCGATTGGGGCTGCCTGTGGATGGTCAATCGTGCCCATTAGCTCTCCTTCGAAGGCAGTGACTGAGATGCGTTGGTAGTAGCAACGGGGGCTTCTTCCCCGTAGAGGAAACAATGGGTCCAGTGGCCGTTGCCTAGCTCGGTGCGGGGCGGAAAGCGCTCGCGGCAGACGGGCATGGCAAATGGGCAACGTGGATGGAAGCGGCAGCCGGATGGCGGGTTAATCAGGCTGGGCGGCTCGCCGCGCGCCGCCAGCAAGGGGGAGGCGAGATCGTGCGCTGCGGTGGCTGCGCGATCTGGGTCGGGGGCAGCCAGCAGCAAAAGCTGGGTATAGGGGTGCTTTGGGGATTGGGTGACGGTTTCGCTGGGTCCACCTTCAACGGCCTGGCCGGCGTACATGACCAGAATATCATCGGCGAAGTAGCGGGCGCTGGCAATATCGTGGGTGATATACAAGAGGGCCAGGCGATCTTCTTCTTTGAGGCGCAGGAGCAGGTTCAAGACCTCCAGGCGAATGGAGACATCCAGCATGGAGACCGGCTCGTCGGCCAGCAAGACGGCAGGCTGCGCGGCCAGGGCGCGCGCAATCGCCACACGCTGGCGCTGACCACCGCTGAGTTGATGGGGGAATTTTTCCATAAATTGTCCAGCGGGCGTTAAATTCACCCGCTCCAGCAAGCGCTTTATCAGTACCGTCTCCTCGTCTCTGGAATGGGCATGGCCGTGCCGCCGCAGGGGGCGGCTCAGATGATAGCGCACGGTATGCACCGGATTGAGGGACGAGAAGGGGTCTTGAAAGATGAGCTGCACATGATGGCGGTAGCTCCGCAGCGCCCTGGGGCTTTTGCCGGTGACAGGCACCCCCTGGAATCGTATGGTGCCTGCCGTTGGCGAATAGAGCCGCGCCAGTAAGCGCGCCACCGTCGTTTTGCCGCTGCCACTTTCGCCCACCAGAGCGGTAGAGCGGCCTGGGCGGAGCGCCAGCGAGACATCCTCGACCGCCTGCACGCCGCGTTGCGGGCCAATCAAGCGAATCTGTCGCAGGGGAAAGACCTTGCGCAGATGGATGGCCTCCAGAATGGGCGCTTCCAGTTCAGTCTGCGCCGCCGGATGCGCCAGCTTGCCGTTTGCGCGAGCCGGGTCATTGTTAGAAGATTCAGGGGAGTCTGGCAATAGGCTCATGGCTTAGTCCCCCTTGGGCAACGCCAGCGCCGGGTTCTCCTCTGGATCAGCAGAGGCTGGGAGCAACTGGCTGGGAACACCTGATGGATTCAGGTCTGGGTCGTAGAGATGGCAGGCCACCCGCTGCTCCGGCGCTTCCCGGAAGGGCAGAAGAAGCGCCGGAACAGTCGAGCGACAGGCCCCAAGAGCGAAGGCACAGCGCGGATGGAAGGCGCAGCCGGGCGGCACGGCGCGCAGGTCTGGAGGTGAGCCAGGGATGCCCGTCATATTGCGGCGCGGGCCATGCAGGGTTGGGAATGAATGCAGCAAGCCATTGGTATAGGGATGACGGGGTTGACGATAGAGCTGCTCGCGGGTGGCCGTCTCCACAATGCGGCCCGCGTACATAATGGCGATCTGATCGGCAATCTCCAGCAGGAGCGAAAGGTCATGGGTGATAAAGATCACGGAGAAGCCGAAATCGCGGCGCAGCGCCATAATTTCGGCCAGGATTTCGCGCTGGACCACTACATCCAGGGCGGTGGTTGGCTCATCCAGAATGATAATTTCAGGATTGAGTGCCAGGGCGATAGCGATAATGGCGCGCTGGCGCATGCCGCCGCTGAGTTCGTGCGGGAAGCTCTTGAGGCGGTCTGGCGAGATGCCGACCAGGCGCAGCAGTTCTACGGCGCGCTCACGGCGTCTGCGGCGGGGCATGGAAGGTTCGTGGGCACGCAAGACATCGTCGATCTGGGCGCCAATACTCAGCACGGGATTGAGCGCGTTCATGGCGCTCTGGAAGACGATGGCGAGCTTGCGCCAGCGGAAGTTGCGCAGTTCGCCCGGCGTCATATCCAGGACATCCAGGGGCGTGATGCTGTCGTCTGCGTTCTTCCCCTCCAGCCCTGGGCGCGGATAGTAGAAAATCTGGCCCTGCGTCACAACGGCGGGTGGGCGAAGCAGGCGTGCGATGGCGTAGGCCAGGGTGGATTTGCCGCTGCCGCTCTCGCCAGCCAGGCCAAAGATTTGGCCGCGCGCCAGACTGAAGCTGACATCATCCACTGCATGGACGGCCCCTGATGAACTGGCGTAGTCGACGCTGACGTGCTTGACTTCCAGCACGGTATCAGTTTCCATCATGATCCCCCTTCTCGCTTATTTGCTGGTATCGCGCAGGCGCGGATTGGTGATTTCGTCAATGCCAAAGTTGATGAAGGCCAGCCCAGCGCCCAGGAGCGCGATACACAGCCCCGGAGGAACAAACCACCACCAGGCGCCCACGAGGAGGGCGTCGTTTTGCGACGCTTCGTAGAGCATATTGCCCCAACTGTTGATATTGGTGTTGCCCAGGCCAAGGAACTCCAGGCCCACCTGGGCCAGAATGGCATAGATGAAAGTGAAGATCAGGCTGGAGGCCACGATGGCAATCTCATTGGGCAAAATCTCGGCAGCGAGAATGCGCAGGGTGCTTTCCCCATTGGCTCGCGCCGCCTCCACAAAGTCGCGTTTGCGCATTGTGAGCGTTTGCGCCCGCAGGACACGGGCGCCCCAGGCCCAGCCGGTCACGGTGATGATAATACCAATCGGCAATGGCCCTTGTATCTTGAAATAGCCCTCGCCCTGGAAATAGCCTGCCAGGACGATGGCGAGCGGCAGCGCCGGGATCACCAGGAAGATATTGGTGAACAGCGAAAGAATCTCATCAATCAGGCCACCGAAGTAGCCGGCGAGGAGGCCAATCACGACAGAGAGCAGCGTAGCCAGCACCGCAGCAAAGAAGGCCACCGAGAGGGTGACACGCGCACCATCCACCATCTGGGAATAGACATCCTGGCCCGTGAAGGTGGTGCCCAGCCAGTGCTGGGGGGTAGGGGAAGCAAACTGGTCCGGGGAAAGGGCCAATGGGGTTTGCCGCACAAGGTACGGCCCAACCACCGCCAGCAGGAAAAAGAACCCGACAATCGTAAGGCCAAAACGGATCTTCCAGGAGCGCAGGGCGGCGCTGCTCGCCAGGCGGCTCAGGAACGATGGCCTGGCGGGTGGCGCGCTTTGCTCGCCTTCAGGCTGCGCCACCGCTTGTGGCTGCGCCACTGACAAAATGGTCTGTTCGCTTTTCTGATGGATCGCCATCGCCTTAGCCCTCCTGACGTACTCGTGGATCAAGGAAGACGTAAGCCAGGTCAGCCAGGAAATTCGCCAGCAGCACCCCAACAGCAATGAGCAGGAAGATGCCCTGCATCAGCGGATAGTCGTGCCCCTGCACAGCCTGAAGCAAGACCTGACCAATGCCGGGATAAGAGAAGATAATTTCAGTTAGCAGCGAGCCGCCAATGACGAAGCCAATGGCAATGGCAAAGCCGGTAATATTGGGCAAGATAGCGTTGCGCGCGGCGTAAACGAGCATCACGCGGCGCTCAGACAGCCCCTTGGCCTGGGCCATCAAGATATGATCTTCGGCCAGGGTGTTCAGCATCGCGTTGCGCATCCCCAGCATCCACCCGGCCATCGAACTGATGATGATGGTGAGGGATGGCAGGACGGCATGATCGGCGACATCAAGGATGTAATCCCAGTTCCAGCCTGGTTCTTCAAAACCAAAGGCGCCGTAGAGCGGGAACCAGTTCAGTTTTAGCCCTAACACATAGAGCAGAATCAAGGCAAGCCAGAAATAAGGAATAGCCTGTAAAAAGGTGAGCGAAGGGGACAAGATATTGTCAAACCAGGAGCCGCGCCGCCAGGCAGCAAGAATGCCCAGGAGGGTTCCGATCACAAAACTGATGACGGTGGAGATACCAACCAGCATTAAGGTCCATTGCAAGCCGCCTGCGATGACATCGGTGACAGAGGCTGGGAACTTGGAAAAAGAAGTGCCCAACTGGCCGTGAGCAAGGTCCGAGAGATAACTCACATACTGCTGCCACCAGCTCTGGTTGTTATTAACACCAAAGAGCAGCTTGAGCGCATTCACCTGCTCAGGGGTGATCTGCCCCTGAAAGCGCCCGATAAACGACGAGAAGGGGTCGCCCGGCATCAGGCGGGGGATCAAGAAGTTCAAGGTTATGGCAGCCCATAAGGCGATGAGATAAAAGCCTATCCGGCGCAGCAGGTAACGCATAGTCTCGCTCCTTTGGGAGGGGGTAGCCAGTATCCGCGAGGCTGGCAGTGACCCCCTAACAAAGGGTCGCTGCATTGCTCTCAGGATACCAGCTACCGTCAAGCGCTGGAAGGGTTACGCCTGGGTAAGATGCAAAATGACCTGCTCATTATCGGGGTAGTTAAAAGGAGCAGGCCCGGCATACAGGTTGCTCTGAGTGGGCCAGCCGACCCAGTTCTTGGTCGAATACTCGTTCCAATCGGCGCCTTCCACCAGGGAGATGACGGGCAACTGATTGACCATGATGTTCTGAATCTTATTGAGCGCATCCTGCTGAACATTGGGGTCAATCGAGTTGGCATATTCGGCCAGCGCCGCGTCAGTGGCGGGGTCGTTCCAGCCTTCGATGTTGCTTGGAGAACTCTGCCCAGCAGCGGCTGTGAACTGGCTGTTGAGCAGGGCATTGTACTGGTAGTACGGCGTTGGGCCACCGTTGGTCCAGTGCATCACTGCCTGATAGGTGCCCTTGTTGACATCTGGCAGATAGACACTGTTGAAGTCCACCTGATCGACTTCGGCGTCGATGCCAGCTTGTTTGAGGTCATTGGAGATGATCTGGCAGCCAGCATCCCAGTCAGACCAGCCTTCTGGCACTTCGAGCTTGAAGGAAAGCTTATTGCCGCTGGCGTCAGCGTAGATGCCATCGCTGCCCTTCTTGAAGCCAGCAGCTTCGAGAATCTGGTCGGCTTTGCTCGCATCGGCAGGCCCGTAGGAGGCATTGGCGAGCGACGGGTCCAGGTATTGCTTGAAGCTCGGCAAAACCATGCCGGTGGGGCTGGCAATCTGCTCCAGACCCTCTTCAGCCTGCGTGCTGATGGCGCTGCGGTCAATTGCGACGCTGATCGCCTGGCGGACAGCAAGCGATTTGAAGATGGGGAGCGAGAGGTTCAGGAACAAAGTGACGGTGTTGTTGGGGGGCGAAAAGATGAAGTGGTGCTGAGGATCGGGCTGGACAAAGACCTTCTGCATATCGGTGGCAAAGACGCCCGCCCAATCCAACTGACCGCTGGCAAGCACCAGATCAGCGCTGGCGTTCGAGCCAAAGGCCGGGAACCGGATTTCGCTCACATGCGCGTTGGCAGCCTGCCAGGAGGTGGGGTTCTTGTCAAAGATGTAGAGCGAAGGGGTAAAGGACTTGAGCATGTAGGGGCCAGTGCCAACCGGGTTGGTGTTGGTCGTCTTGGTGGGATCAAGGGTGGACCAGATATGCTGGGGAACGATCCAGGTCTGGTCGGCAGCATGATACAGGAAGGTGGCGTCTACCTTGTTCAGAGTCATGACGACTGTGCTGTCATCAGGGTTCGTGATCGCCGAGAGCGTCTGCCAGATGCCGTTGCCATCAATTGCCGGATATTGTTTGAGCATGTTGAAGGTAAAGACGACATCACTGCTGGTGAACGCCTGCCCATCCGACCATTTGACGCCGGGATGGAGATGGAAGGTCAGGGTAAGGCCATCGCTCGAATAGTTGTAGGTATCCGCGAGCCAGGGCGATACCTTGCCGGTAAAGGGGTTGATGTAGAGGAGGGTCTCATAGATGAGGCCCTGTACATCGTAGTTGACGTTTGGAGAATAGGGGTTGTCGTTTTGCGTCCAGGTGCCAACGGGACTGGGCGCAACGGTCATTGAGGTAGCGCCAGAACCATTGCCGCCACCGCTGCCCGAACCACAGCCAGCCAGAACCATGCCCAGGACAAGAAGGACGCCGGTAAACGCCATCCCGTGGCGATACCATGACTTCATGGTGAAGCCTCCTCACGTTGGATGAGATGAATCGTTCGGTGATTCCTAAAGGACATCGGGATCAAGTGTCCCTGCTGAGATGCCTACCGGGTGGTCTACTCGTTCGCTCGCACATCCCCCCTTTGCGTCCGATGTAACGAACTAAGCAGTGATTTCTGTTCCCTCCTTTGCGTTCGCTTGAACGAAGCATACTGTGATTCAACGAGAATCATCATTCCAGAAGGATTGCTCACTGCGCGCGTGTTGACTGGCATCGGAACAACACGCGCGAGGGTCTATTACAAGTGCGCTGTTGGAAGCAGCCGTTCAGCGCCACAGGACTGGCGAATCACAAGGCTGGTCGGTAACTGGATACGAATTGGCTCGTTATAGGCCGGGAGTGTTATGGGAGGTCTCAGGCCGCCAGCGTTTGCGTGCCAGGCACTGGCAACGGGGCGCGGCGACTCCAGCAGCCAGAGCAGGAGTTCAGCAGCGCGCTGGCCCATCTCATCGAGGGGCTGCCGGACGGTGGTAAGCGGAGGACGGGTACGCGCCGAGTGGGCGGTATCATCGAACCCCACAATGGCAATATCATCCGGCACACGCACGCCATACTCTTCAGCCACATCCAGCACCGACCAGGCCATATTATCGTTCCCGGAAAAAATAGCGGTGGGTCGCTCTTCCATTGAGAAAATCTGGTGGGCGCAGGCACGCCCGCTGGGCGGCTCGAAGTCGCCCTGAAATACCAGGGAAGGGTCAGGGGTGATGCCCGCGTCAACCAGCGCCTGATAATAGCCTTGATAGCGGTCATGAGAGCATTGCCAATGCAGCGGACCTCGGATATGGGCGATGCGCCGATGGCCCAGGTTAATCAAGTGGCGCACAGCAGCATAGGCGCCGCTGCGATTGTCAGCGCCCACCCAGGGGGCGCTGGTTGGCAGGTTTTGGTCGTCGATCATGACGACAGGAAAGCCCTGCTCGTGCAGTTGGGTCAAGCGCTGGGATGCCTGGCCGGGCACGATGGCTACCAGGCCCGCTGTCAGGCGCGCATCCAGCAGGCGCTCCACCGCCGCGACGCGATCTTTCTCATGGGAGATCGTATACAGGATGAGTTCATAGGAACTCCGCTCCACGACTTCAGCAATCCCCTGAACAATCTCTGGGACAAATGGCTGGATCAACGTGGGGGCCAGAACGCCAATCATGCGCGGGCGACCACCGGCCAGCCCGGAAGCAGCAATGCTGGGGACAAAACCCTGCTCATCCATAATGCGCAAGATGCGCTCGCGCGTCTCCGGGTCTACGTCAGGTTTGTGGTTCAAGACCCGCGAGACGGTGGCCTTGGAAACGCCCGCCAGTCGGGCAATATCCTGGATGGTTAACTTGCCAGCCATCGTATCTCCCCTCTTGCTTGCCGCTCTTGCAGACGCTCTCGCGGCGCGCCCATCTGGAATGAGGCCCGTCAAGATGCCAGAGGAAGCCTTGAAAACGGTTACGAAATCGTTGTCGGGAGTGTTATCGGTACCGGTTACAGCAAGTGTACCAGGAAAATGGTTGTTTGTCAAGAGGTAAGGGGGAGAATTTTTCATCTCCCTTACCGATCTCCAGCATAAGGGCAACAAGGAGCAGGAGAGGCAACCCAAGGTTACAGAAAGGTCAAGGGTTCGAGAAAAGCTGGAGGAAGACTACTCCATCGCTCACAGCCATCACATCCCCCCAAGCGATGCTTCGCATGAGATGTTTCCTCCTTCATCAAGGGGCTATTTGGGAGGCTTTTCAGCGCGAAGCCATGCAAAAGGGGAATGGCAGAGGCTAGAAGCCTGCCAGCCCCTTCTCTTATCCTACTGCTAAAGCGGGGAATGTTTTCCCTGCATCGCAGCGTCAGCCAAGGCTGCTTTGCAAAGCCCTCTTCCCTTTAATTGAGGAACGTGATGCTCTCTACCATCTGCTCCAGGATGGAGAAGGTCTGCCCATTGTACTGGCTGATGGAAAGCATCTGCATCCCAGCAGGCTTGCCAGCAGGCACATAGTAGAGAGGGCTGAGTGTTGGCATTGCCGGGCAGGTGACAAGGAGCGCCTCACGCCCATCTACATTGAGTGACTGAGTGGTATACGCTGGACAGGGAGAGCCGCCGAGTTGGTTCTGTTGCACCATTTGAAAGAATGCTGCCGCCGATAACTGGGTGGGGTTATCTTCAGGGAGCGCTTCAATTTTGACGCCCCCAGGAGGAAAGACTGAGCTGCCAGACCCATCTCGCGGGTCATAGTTGTACACATCGAGGGCTGAGCCTTCGCATACCCCATAGGGGATGATCCAATTGGCAGGGTACTTGATGGAATAATGGATGATGGTATCGGTGAAAGTCGCCCAGCCGTTGGGAACAATAGGTGGTGGGGTAGGTGGGTTCGTGGCAGGGCTGGCTGGAATGCAGGCTGGCTTAGGGGTCGCACTGGGCATCAGGGTGGGCGTGTTCGCTGCCGTCGCTGTGGCAGAGAGGGTAGTTCCCGGGGTATCTGCTGCTGGCGAATTGGCTACGGCGCTTCCACGACACCCGACGAAAAGGATGCTGAGGAGGAGGCCAACCATGATGAGCAGGCTCTTGTCAGGCGTCGTATGCTTCTTGCGATCATGCTGGGTTGGGAGCATTGTGTGTTCCTCCATGATCTTCTCCCCATTGATGCTGCTCAGGGGGCTGGGAGAAGACCCGTGATCTGTCAATCTCTGCCAATGTCAGAGCAGAAGGTTTCTGCTCTTATGTAATGGAGAATGTCTTCAGCCTCTTCATAAAGATGGGGAAAGACTGAAGACACCCCTATATGCTAGCTTCCTTAGAAGCATTGAAACCACATGTTGGTCTCAGCAGTTTTCCCACCGCCTGCTCCAGTGAGTTGGATGCTGAAGATGGGATGACCGCCATTGTAGATGTCGTACAGGGTATACCAGGTCATCTGATTGTTCTGATTGACGGTGACAGTCTTATCTGCGGTTCCATCACTAAAGTGAATCACGTACTGGGCGTTTGTGTTCGTGGCATTGTTGCTTGGCACATAAGCCTCTGCCCCATAACAGGACATGTCCATCATAGCAATCCTTGCTCTGAGTGCAACTTCCACTCCCATTAGGGGGTGGTTGAGGACACCAGCTCGGCGTGGAAACATACCCATCGAAGCGTGTCATGGAACCAGTACAGGTGTAATCAGAGGAGTTGGCACTATCATGGTCATACCATGAATTGACCCCTCCAGCTTTCATCGCAATCGTATATGTGCCGTACCAGGTATAGTTCACACTCAGCGGGAGATTAAGCCCAGCCGAACTGGTGCCAACAAGTGGTTGAGGTCCGCTCATAACAGGAGGGAAGGCAGCTTTGGTGAGATCGGCTGTGCCAGTAATTCTAAAAGAATCCAATACCTGCTGGGCCAGTTGCGCATCGGCTCCCCCAGACCACCTAGCCATAACCTTAAACACTACTACACCAACATCTAGATACTGGGCTGTGGCTTGCAGAGCCTGACTGTGCCAGCGCAATACAGTGGCTGCGTGGCCTGCGATGTTGAGACTGCGTTGCACTGTCGGGGGTGTCCAGAATCCATCTTTGTAGGGCGGTCCACCCGGCCAGAAATCAGCAATCTCCCTCTGAAGCCATTGGTCCAGGGACTCTGATGCAGATTTCTGATAGGGGGAGATTTCCACTTTTATCTCAGTACCTGCTGCCGGAACATCAGGAGCAGCAATTGTCTCATCATAGTTACTCAGGTACTGGCTTCCTCGTGGGTCACTGCGCCAGTGGTGCCAACTGGGTGGGTAAGCGATTTGGTAAGCGTAGATGGGGTTCGTGTAGGTTTGCCAGCCGGGAGGGATAGTCGCTTGAGGTGAAGTGGCCGCGTTGGCTGCCTGGGGGAAAACGATCAACCAGACAAGCAAAAAAAACAGCAACCTGGCTAGCGCGAGGAAACCAGAGCTTCGTGCGGGGCTGCCTTTCCGTGCCAGACGACTTCATACCATTACTCCTTTTTTGTCGTTCCACCTATCCATTTCCTGTGATGCCAGCGCCATGTCAGTACGCCGATGGTGGAGTCCGGCGGTCTGTCCCTGGCGCCGGTGCATCCTGTTACCTGCTCAAGTATACCTGAACCATGCGTGCATGTCAAGCGGTACATGATGCCTGTTTTGCCAGGCTGGTACTCTTTCTCTCTAGAGGAGATGCAGATACTACAGCAAGCGCTTGCCCCCGCAGGCTGGGTATCATAGAGATGCCGCCCCACTCCCTCGCGGGGCGGCATCCTCTTTGCTCGCTCGCCTCCGACTCTGGCGGCCAATCAGATCAACTATCCGGCACGCAGCGTGCCACTTACGGATTCAGCCACCTGCCGGACGATACGGCTGCGCAGGGCGGCCACATCCTCATCGGTCAGGCTTTTCTCCAGGCTCTGATAGGTCAGTTTATAGGCCAGCGATTTCTGGCCCGCCGGGATGGGCTGGCCGCGATAGACATCAAACAGTTCGATCTCCGTTAGCAGATCGCCGCCTGCCTGGCGGATGACCCTGACAACCTGGGCCGCCGTCACCGGCTCAGCGACAACAAATGCCAGGTCTTCGACAACCGGCGGATAGGCGCTAATCGGGCGCATCACTTCTACGCCCCAACTGGGCTTTATCAGGGGCGCAACGCGCAGTTCCGACAGATAGATGGGCGTATCAGGCAGATCATAGGCCCGCTGCACCTCAGTATGCAGCCGACCCAGCATCCCTACGCTTTCGCCTCGAATCAAGAGTTCGGCGCTCTGGGGGCCGAAGGGCAGGCTGTTGGGCCGCGCCTCAAACGCGATCTCATCAGCAGGAATGCCCAGCCGGTCCAGCAAGGTTTCCACAATGCCTTTAAGGTCGAAGAAATCGGCATTCTCGGCGCCCGCCGGATCGGGATGGAAGCTGACCGGGCGGCGCGGTCCGGTCAGCAAGATGCTCAGCCGCTGTTCCTCTTCGGGCAGGAGGCCATCGCCGCGCTCCGGCAGGTAGACGCGGCCAAGCTCAAACGTTGCCAGGCGCGCAGTATAGCGGCTGTTATAGGCCAGATTCTCCAGGGCGCTTACCAGCAGCGAGCGGCGCATCACCCGGCGCCGAACGGAGAGCGGATTTTCCAGCGTGACGAACGGCGTCTCGCGTTCTGCGGTGCCTGGCTGGGCCAGGGTGAGTTTATCGTGATGTTCTGGCGTGGTCAGCGCGTAGTTGATGGTCTCCTGCAAGCCGCAGGCGACCAGGATGTCTCGAATCTTCTCCTCGGTCTCCAGCACCAGATTGTGGCGCTGCGGCGGCAGCACATCGGCCATCAGCGTGACATCGAGATTTTCATAGCCGATGACGCGGGCCACCTCTTCGGTGAGGTCGGCAGGAATCTGCACATCGAGCCGATGCCAGGGAGGGACAGCGCGCAGCAGCGGCTCGTCCTCCTCGCGGTGCAGGCCAAAAGTCGCCTTTGCGGGAGCATCGGCAGGCACGTTCGCGGCTGGTTCGACGGTGAAATCCAGGCGGCGCAGCGCAGCGGCGATGTCGTCGAGGTTGACTTCCATGCCAAGCTGGCGACGTACCTCGCTGGCAGTCGTATAGATCACGGGATGCGCCTGCGGGACTGGATAGGTATCGATCATCCCCGGCACAATGTTTCCGCCAGCGCAGCGGCGCATCAACTCCGCCGCGCGGCGCGCCGCAATAGGGTTGAGCATGGCGGGCACGCCGCGCGTGAAGCGGCGGCTGGCCTCGCTTGGGAGCTTCAATTTCTGGGCTGTGCGCCGGTTATTGATGCCCTCGAAGGTAGCCGATTCCAACAGGATGCTGCGCGTTCCGGCATGTACTTCCGTCTCGGCGCCGCCCATCACGCCAGCGATGGCGATTGGCCCGGCGGTATCGGTGATGAGCAGCATGGATTCGTCAAGGGCGCGCTCCACATCATCCAATGTGACCAGCTTTTCGCCGGGGCGCGCCGTGCGGACGATGATCGTTGGCCTGGAGTGTCCCGTGCTTGCGGCCCGCCGGAGCAGGGCGTCATAATCGAAGGCGTGCAGCGGCTGGCCCCACTCCAGCATCACGTAGTTGGTGATGTCCACGACGTTGTTGATGGGGCGCATGCCCGCCTTGCGCAGGCGTTCCTGCATCCAGTGGGGCGATGGACCAATCTTCACATCTTTAATGATGATGCCAGTATAGCGGTTGCAGAGGTCGGGATTGGCAATCTCCACGGCGGCGTAATCGGCGGCCTGACCATCTCCGGCGGACTGGATTTCATCGGGCGGCAGATGCAGCGGCGCGTTGGTCAGCGCGGCTACCTCGCGTGCTATGCCAATCACGCTCAGGCAGCGGGCCATATCGGGCGTCAATCCCAGGTGCAAGACCTCGTCGCCCAGATAGTCGCGCAAAGGCATGCCTACTGGCGCGTCTTCTGGCAGCAGCAGAATGCCCTCATGCTCCTCGCTCAATCCCAGTTCGAGTTCCGAGCAGACCATGCCGTTGGAAAGGATGCCGCGAATCTTCGAGGGCTTCAACTCTTTTTTAGGCCGGGGGCGCTCGTCGGTGTGGGCATCCACCAGGACGGCGCCCACGCGAGCAAAGGGCGCTTTCAGCACCGGCAGTTGGTCCGCTGGCGTATCCTTATACTGGAACAGGTTGGGCGCGCCCGTCACCACCTGTTCCGGCGCCGGGCCGCCATAATCGACATCTACCAGCGCCAGCCGATCCGCGTTGGGATGCTTTTTGATGGCGATGATCTGGTCGACGACAATCGCTGCTGGATTCCACCAGTCACCAATGCGCTCGATCTCCTCCACCTCCATCCCGGCCAGCGTAATGCGCTCGGCTAGCTGGTCAGTGGGCAGGAGCAGGTCCACATATTCTTTGAGCCACGAAAGTGGAACTAACATCTTTCACGCCTTTCTGAGAGGCTGGCGGTTGACACCGCGCCTGACGCCTCACCCTCTAGCTCCCTCTCGACTTGTGGAGAGGGAAGGGGTGAGGCACCAGCTAGCCAATACGTTCCAAAAAGCGCACATCATTTGAATAGAAGTAGCGAATGTGATCGATGCCGTGCTTGAGCATCGCAACGCGCTCCGGCCCCATGCCGAAGGCGAAACCGCTGTAGACAGCGGGATCATAGCCGCCATTTTGCAGCACGACGGGATGAACCATGCCCGCGCCCAGAATCTCCAGCCAGCCGGTATACTTGCAGAGCGGGCAGCCCTGACTCTGGCAGATGACACAATCCATATCAATCTCGACGCTGGGTTCCGTGAACGGGAAGTAGCTCTTGCGGAAGCGCAGACGGCGGCCCGGCCCATAGACCTGATTGGCGAAGTTGACAAACACACCTTTCAGGTCGCTGAACGTGATATGCGTGCCAACTGCCAGCCCCTCGACCTGATAGAACATGAACTCATGGGAAGCGGTCATCTGCTCATAGCGATAGACCTTGCCCGGCAGAATAACCCTGATCGGCTCCGGGGCATATTCGCGCATCACGCGAATCTGGCCGGGGCTGGTATGCGTGCGCAGGATCACTTCAGGCGAAGTCGTGTAGAAGGTATCCCACATATCGCGTGCTGGATGGCCCGGCGGGATATTGAGCAGTTGGAAGTTCAGTTCGTCGCTTTCCACCTCCGGCGAGTTATACACCTGGAAACCCATCGCGCCAAAAACGGCGTACATCTCTCGCAGGGCCGCAGTGGTAGGGTGCAGCTTGCCCACATTTTGCGGGCGGCCCGGCAACGTAACATCCACCGCCTCGGCGCTCAGTGCCGCCTCCATCTCCGCTTTGGCAAGCGCGGCCTGGCGCGCTTCCAGCGCGGCCTCCAACGCCTGCTTGAGATCGTTGGCTGCTTTGCCAACCCGCGCGCGCTCCTCGGCGGGCAGGCTGCCCAGGCTGCGCAGCACGCTCGTCAGGCGGCCCTTGCGCCCCAGGAACTCGCTGTGCCACTCCCTGGCGGCCTCAGTGGTGGCGGCCTGGCTCAATGCTGTTTCGGCCTCCTGGCGTAACTGCTCCAGGTCTTGCGTGATCGTAGTCATCAATCAACCTCTTCCTTTCTTAGCGGCGGGCGGCGGCACAGTTTGCGCGGGCACCGCACTCCCACCCCTACCAGCGAGACGCTGGCGCTGGCAACAGCCCCGCTCACCTCACCCGCCAGGCTCCTCTCCACAGGTGGAGAGGGCCGGGGTGAGACCAGCGCTACAGATACACAAAAACCCCTCGTCCACTCTTGGGACGAGGGGTTGAACTCGCGGTACCACCCAGGTTAGCAGTAGATCACTGCTCACTCAGTCAGACCACGCCGGGCGCGAATGTCTCTCCTGGCGTCTCAGCGTATCTGTCTCTCGGATAATGGCGAGAGTGCCCAGCGGAGCCTACTGCCGGACGAGACCGGGTTCAGCCGTGCCGCTCCCAGGTGAATGGATGCCGGAGACCGCGCGAAGCTCCCACCTGCCTTCGCTCTCTGAAACGTTCCCCTGGTGGCATCTGCGTTCCTGTTCGCCGCGTTTACCTGTTCAATTCGAGATTTGGGATTGCTTGCGTTCTGGCGCGCATGCGCACTGTCTGAAGTATAGCACAGAAAGCGACAGGAAGCAAGGTCGGAGCAACCGCACGGATGAGCGATGGAACGCGCCATGCAATTCACATCAGTGGGCAGTTCAGGCCCGGCGTCTGGAAAGATTGCGGAGGACGCAATGGGCGGAAGACTTGTTGGCCCATCTGGGCGATACGAACTAGGCGCGGCGGTCGTCTCTATTGGGCGCTCCCCTGCGAATTGCATTGTCGTCAACGACGCGCTGGTTTCAGCGCACCACGCAGAAGTGTGGCCGGAGGGCAGCGGCTATGTACTGGTGGACCTGGGCAGCACCAATGGAACGCTCCTGAACGGGCAGCGGCTCCAGCCCCAGGTACCCTATCCGCTCTATACGGGGAGTGTGATTACCCTGGGCAGCACGCATCTGACGGCTGAGGTCGCTCAGGTGGAACTTCCTCCCACCGTTGTTGCCAGGCCAGCCGTTGAACCACCCTACGCGCAGACTGCCAGGGCTATCACACCACCGGGCGGATCAGAGGATGCGGCGGCTCCCGGCGGCCTATCGCCGCCAGGGCCATCGCCAGAGCCAACGCCCTCCAACTCGTATGGCTGGACGCAGCCAGCGCTCGCATCCTACTACTCCGATCCATTGGTGCCACCACCACCACCCGCCTACTCACCACCACCGCCTGATCTGCTGGCTGCGGGGACCACCAGACCCAGGCCCTCCGCAAAGCGACGGCGCGTGCTGCTGCTCGCGGGAGGCGCGGTGCTGGCCTTGATCTTAATCATCGTCGCTGTGTTTGGTGTGAGGGGCTATATCAGCGCCCACAGCCCTGAAGGCGTGACATCTTCCTATTACGCGGACCTCCAGGGCCAGAGCTATCAGGACGCCTATCAATACCTGGATAGCCGTGCCCAGCGCATTTTTGATGACGCAGCCGCGAGAGCCGGTCTGATAGATGGGCAAGAGCTATTTATGAACTCCTACGCCTGCCTGGATCGTCAACTTGGCGAGGTGCTTTCTTTTTCAGCGAGCGTGGTCAGCGCGACTGATACCCTTGCCAGGGTACAGGTTCTTGTGAATCGGGCTGAGATTGGCGCTTATACGGAAGAGGTACGGCTGATACGGGAAAATGGCGCCTGGAAGCTGGATGATGTGACCTTCCTGCTGAGAGAGGCAAACGCTTGCTTCTCCAGGCCGCAAACCCCCGGCAGCCCGTAAAGAAGTCCAACCTCTGCTGGCGGGGCGCGCGGGCCGGGGCGGCGGCGCCAGCCTCCGTGCTGGCGCGGGGAAGACAGCGCTTCAAGCCGCAGGCAGTGTCTCCGTCACCTGCTGGCGTACCCGCTCGGCTGCCGCTTGCAGTTCCCACATCGCCCGCTCTTCGGTCATCACCTTCCACATTGCCCGGTACAACTGATAGACCCGCATCAGCCCCATCGCCAGCGCCCAGCAGCGCTGCTGCCAGGGATAGCCCACCGGCACCCCGCGTGCGGAGCGGATAGCAAACACCCAATCCGGCGCCTCCAGCACCCGAATCAACCAGCGCATTTCCTGTTCCATGCGGTGCAGCAGCCAGCCTGGCAGCCACTGCACTTCCCTGGCAGTCAGCAGGCGTATCGTCAGATGGGCAGCCGTTGGCGGTCCATCGATCTCTTCCTTCCAGCCCAGCCCGCGCTGCTGGCGTTCGGCCAGCACGGTCAGCAGCCAGGTGTTGGCGGTCTGGGCCATCTGGTAGACGAGAGATGAGGGCAGGCGCAGGGCAGGCTGCCCCGGCAGGAGGGAGGGGATGGGGCCGAGAAAGCCCGCGTCAAGCCAATTGAGGAAGTCTTCCCAGCGATAGGTGGATTTGCGGCATTCGAGCCAGGGAGCGATGGGCATAGGTCAGGATTCTCCTCTTCTACGTGCTGCGGCAACAAGCTCGCACCTCAGACCGCCAGACACGCGAGACGGCCACCCGCCCCGAAGAGAGAAGCGCGCTCGATGCGGCAGCACACGCGCCCGATGCCGCGAGCAATCGAATGGAAGTCGTTTGCTCGCGGAAGGGATGCGCGCGCTGTCGGCCAGCAGCGCCCCAACCTGTCAGGAGAGGTGGCCGTCAGAGAAGATCACCCGAAACATGGTAAAATTCTCCTGGCCCCGCTCCTGATTTAACCAGGCGAGGGGTGAGTGGCGCGGCGAGTGATTCTACACTGTCGCGTCAGCCGTTGCAGCGAGTTGGCAAGGTGCGGCGGACCTCATCAGGGGTCCGGTGTCCCCACATCAGGGGGACAGGGAGTAGTATACCCGATGCCTGCCTCTGGTGGCAAATCGGTAGCCCAAATGGGCTAGCGCGGCCACGCCCCACGCGCCAGCCAGAGACGGCGGCGCTGTCGGCAGCGCCGCGTGCTTGTAGCGCTGGCCTCTGGTCGGCGCGTGGGGTTGGGTGGCTCTCTTTTGCTATACTATGCAGCAAAATACGCAGCCGTTTTAGCAGGTAGCAGAGGAGAATTTCGCATGCCACTCGATCCACAGGTGCAGATGTTTCTGGAACAAATGGCCTCGTTGAACATGCCTGCAATGCACACCTTGACGCCTGAACAGGTGCGCGAAGGCATCAAAATGCAGGCCGCGATGTTTGGCGAGCCGGAGCCGGTGGCTCATGTCGAGAATCGGACCATCCCCGGCCCGGCAGGAGAGATTCCGGTGAGGGTCTATACACCGGCAGGCAGCGGACCGTTCCCGGTGCTGGTCTTCTTTCATGGAGGCGGGTGGGTGATCTGCAATCTGGATACCCACGACGGCATCTGCCGGAGCCTCTGCAATGGGGCCGGGTGCGTGGTGGTATCAGTGGATTATCGCCTGGCACCTGAACACAAATTCCCGGCGGCGCCAGAAGACTGCTACACGGCAGCGCAGTGGGTCGCCAGGCACGCAGCAGAGATCAACGGCGACCCGGCGCGGATCGCTATCGGTGGGGACAGCGCGGGCGGCAATCTGACGGCGGTAGTGGCGCAGATGGCGCGCGATCAGGGCGGTCCCCGGCTGGTGTTCCAGTTACTCATCTATCCAGCAACCGATTTCACCTTCAGCGGCCCATCGATCAAAGAAAACGCCGACGGCTACTTCCTGACCAGTGACGACATGCGCTGGTTTAGCAACCATTATTTAAGGAGCGAAGCAGACAAAAAGAATCCACTGGCATCCCCTATGCTGGCCGCAGACTTGAGCAACCTGCCACCCGCGCTGGTGATTACCGCCCAATATGATCCCCTGCGCGACGAGGGCGAAGCCTATGGGCAGCGGATGCAAGAGGCCGGTGTCCCGGTGAAAGTCTCGCGCTACGATGGCATGATTCACGGGTTCTTCGGCTTTCCTTTCGATACGAGCAAGCGCGCCATAGATGAAGCCTGCCAGGCACTGCGAGCAGCGTTCGCCTGATTGCAGATCAGTTGTTTGTTCTCGCTGGCAGAGGCTGAGGAGCATTATCCTGCCGTCTGCCAGCGAAACGCCTGCCTGAGCAGTTCATCCCGATTGGCATGCAGCCAGTCCTCGCGCCAGAAGAGGTAGCTGACCCGCGCCAGAACAGCCTCCTCTGAACTCAGCCCTTGCTGGTAACGCGCCGCGCGATGCAGCAGCGAGGCAATCGAACGCAGACGCATGACCGCAGGGATCGCCTCCATCTCCACCGGCAGCAGCGGAAACTCCTCTACAAAGCCCCGACCAAACGCCTCGATCACGCCCCATTCTCTGCCAGTGCCCAGCAGGTCTCTCGGCCACCACATCAGCGCGTTTGCCAGGTCCATCACCCGCAGATCAACGCCGCTAAACTCAAAGTCCAGCACGCCGGTCACACGGTTGCCCTCCATCAGCATATTGCCGGGATCATAATCGGCGTGAATCAACTGCTGCGGCAAGGTAGCATACAGATATGGCATCGCTTCGAGCGTTTGCTGGAAGAGGCGAAAAAGACGTGGCCGGGTCTCGGCGTCAACGGGCAGGCGCTGGAGCATCTCGAACGGATCAACGCTCAGCCACAAACGCCTGCGCAGATCGCCAATCGGCGGCGGCCCCGCAAGATCAGGGCCGGTCGGCGGCTCGCCCGTTCCCAGCGCCCGCTCTAATATCGCCAGCGCCTGCCCGGCGGCCCGCGCCTGTTCCAGATGCTCCCGATCAGGAGGCGCCCCAGGCAGAAAACGCGAGAGAACCGCCAGCACCTCGCCATCCTCACCAGGCAAACGAACGAAGGTTTCCCCGCTCCTGGTCGGAATGGGAGCCGGAACCTGAAAGGGCAGCCCTGCCGCCTGTACGCGGGCGAGAACCGCATGCTCGTAGCGCAGGCGCTTGAGATCGGCATGATTTTGATAGATGCGCAAGACAGCGCGCCCGGCATCAGGCATTTCAACGAGTTGAATCAGATTATTGGTGCCGCCCGCCAGCGGGCGTATCTGCCAGGGGCCAGGCATCGGCCAGTGTTGCCAGAGATTGGTGAGGTCCATGTTGCACTCCTCTTGCATGTTGCTCCGGCTCATGGTATCATACAGAGCAGAAAACCGAATACTCCAAGCGCGACGAACAGGAACACAGATGCCAGCATAGGGAACGTCCCAGAGAGCGGGGAAGGGTGGGAGCCTCGCACGATCTCCGGCATCCATTCACCTGGGAGCGGCACGGCTGAACCCGGTCTCGTCCGGCAGTAGGCTCCGCTGGGCACTCTCGCCATTATCCGAGAGACAGATCCGTCTGAAGGCGCGTCTGCTCGTGCGCTCTCAGGCGTTGTCTGAGTGAGTGAGCAGCGCCGCTGCTAATATGGGTGGTAACACGGGTCCACGCCTCGTCCCATACGAGGGCGTGGACTCTTTTGTTTCACGAGAAATGAGGTACCATCCATGAATCAGCAGCAGACACAGACGATGACCTATCAAGACAATACCGTTGCCGCCAGCCTGAGCGAACAGCACGCGCTCTTGCAGCGCTTGAAGGAACTGCGCCGCCAGGGTGAAGAGGATGAGGCTGACCGCCTGGCGCGCTATCTCGAACTGTTGGATCAGGCTGATGACTGGTCTATGCGCTACGGCGCGTAATAGGACATCCCGTTGAAGGGCGAGGCGTACCGCCGGTTTCCCAACCGGCAGGGGTGGGGCTAACGCTGGCACGCAGCAGCGACTCTTCAGCAGGAAAGGCTATAAGAATAAGACAGAAGGAGCAAAGGATGGAGCAGGCAGCAGCACACGCTGGTGATCGAGAGGCGCGGCTGGCCCGCGCCAGATGTTCCCTGGAGGGGTTATCCGTTGGCGACGCCTTCGGAGAGCGCTTTTTTCTCCCACCAGGGATGGCGATAGCGCGCATCGAAGAGCGCGTGCTTCCTGCTGCCCCCTGGCCCTACACCGACGATACCCAGATGGCGCTCTCCATTGTCTCCATCCTTCGACAGTATGGCGCCATCGACCAGGATCGCCTGGCGGAGAGCTTTGCCGAACAGTATGACCCATCGCGGGGTTATGGCCCTGCGATGCACGGATTGCTCAGGGCCATTCGGGCGGGCCGCCCCTGGAGCGAGGCAGCGCGTGGTCAATTTGAGGGGCAAGGCTCCTATGGCAACGGGGCTGCGATGCGTGTCGCCCCTCTCGGCGCCTTCTTCGCCGATGAACTGGATATGGTCGTAGAGCAAGCCGCTCGCTCTGCCGAAGTCACGCATACCCACCCGGAAGGCATCGCTGGCGCCATCGCAGTCGCCGTCGCGGCAGCCTGGGCCTGGAGACTAGGCCAGGATCAGAAGCTGCCAAGCCGACCTGAGTTCCTGGACCTGATTCTGCCGCACGTCCCCAGCAGCGAGGTGCGCGCCAAAATCCGCTGGGCGCGCGACGCGCTGGCCTCGACATCCGTCGAGTCAGCCGTCTTTATGCTTGGCAACGGCACCGGGGTATCCGCTCAGGATACTGTTCCGTTCGTCCTCTGGTGCGCCGGAGAACACCTTCATAATTACGAGGAAGCGCTCTGGCTGACCGTCAGCGGCCTTGGCGATAGAGATACCACCTGCGCGATGGTGGGCGGGATTGTCAGTCTCTATTGTGGAATAGACAGCATTCCGGCGGCATGGAGGCAGGCGAGAGAAGCTCTGCCTGCCTGGCCGTTCATAGATTGAACGGCCAGTCACCCACTATCAAAATCTATCGTGAGATTGGGTGCCCTCCAGGCGTATAATAGGTGCAGCAATGTGAGCGCCGCTGAGATCACCATCTGGAGGACACGATGAGCGTGAGCATGAGCAAAGCACAATTCCTCAATGATCTGAATAAAGAATATGCCCAATGGGAAGCGCTCTTGAGCGACATTGGCGAAGCACACATGACCCAACCAGATGTCGCCGGGGGATGGTCGATTAAGGACATCGTGGCGCACCTGACGGGCTGGCGGCGCCGGACGGTGGCACGCTTCCAGGCGGCTCTGCGCCATGAATCATCGTTTCAGACTCCCTGGCCGCCGCACTTAGAGACGGACGACGAGATCAACGCCTGGATATATGAGGCCAACCGAGATCGCTCGCTCGCCGACGTGCTTGAGGAATCGCGCGTCGTCTTTCAGCAGCTTGTGGATACGCTCAACGCATTTCCAGAAGCGGAACTGCTGGACCCCAGGCGCTTCGGGTGGATGGAAGGCGAGCCGCCGACTGGCGCGGCTTTCTTCGCGCACTTTCACGAAGAGCATGAGCCGGATATGCGGGCGTGGCTGGAGAAGATCAGGCATGAGGCGTAATGGATGAGTTCCTTTCCCCTGCTCGATGCTATTTAATCCGATACCCGCCCTCAACGTGATTGAAAATCCAGGAGACGACCTCGCCAATCGCCAGGTCGTCGCTCATCTCCCAGGTGGCGTCGTCAGTGAACTGGCGCGTGAACTGCGAGCCGGTGCTGGGACTGACGGATTCGCGGATCATCTGCTCGCGTAACTGGCGCAGCCACTCCTGCCAGCGCTGCATCTCGGCAGGGCGCAGGTCCACCCAGCCCTCGTGCGCCCAGCGCTCCAATCGGGCAGGGGTGAGTTCGGCTTTTGTCGAGGGGACAGCCACCTGCCTGCCAGCAAGCAAGGTCTGACCATCGGCCAGCAGAATAGGGATGCGCACTGAAAGGATACGGATGCGCACCTCTTCGGCAGCCCGCACAAACGCATCCAAGCGTTCGCTGAGCGTGGTGGGCGTGCTGGCGATTACGGCGCCCATTCCGCCAAAGCACTGCTTCAGCAGCCAGCCCTCAAAGAGCAGTTTGGAGAGGCGCGGCGGCCCTAGCATCTCGAATGCCACGCTGGGCGCGCCATGCTGCTTGCTCAGATAGTCCATATGCGCCAGGACACGAGTGCGCGCCTTGCCCGCGCGATAGGTTGGGCCGACGACAGCGCCATCCAGCGCGGCTACGACATCGTGGCCGGTGTTGGCGCCGTGAATCTCGTGCAAGACGAGTTGGGCCACATCTTCGGCGGTCACAAATTCCATCTGCTGATTGGCGGTAATCGCGGCAAATTCTTCGCGCGAGAAGAGGCCGTTTTCGCCGGTATCCACATAGACATCCTCCAGCGGCTTCTCAATGGGCTGCCAGCCGTGATGGCGATCCAGATCAAAGACTGTGCCCATTTCCAGGCGCAAGCCGCCCTCTGGCGGGCAATCCTGCTGCGGGATCGGGCGGTTGCGCCGGATGATCGGTCCGACATCCACGCGGCCCCAGGCGATGGCTGCCGCTGGTTTGACTTCTTTGATGATCGGCGCGCCGGGCGTGCGGCCCATCAAGAAGAGCAGCATGGTATGCGCGCCAGCGACTGCCGACTTGGAGAGCAGCACGCGCGAGGGCCGCTCTTCGCCGTGCGTGTAGGGGATGTTGAAGCCCATGCCGCCCGTGCCGGTGGTGCCAACCTTGAGGTAGAGTTCGGCGCCTTGCTGATAGGTGGCGCGGTTGGGGTTGCGACGAATGGCGGCAAAGAGCAACTGCATATGCCGCACCAGTCCGGGGATATAGAGGGTCGCCAGGTGCTTTTCAGCGGCGGCGCGGGCCATTGCCTGCCAGTCGTCGTGGCTGCCCTGCGCCGTTTGCCCGCTGGCAGCAAAGGTGGCGCGCAGTTCTGCCGCGCTCTCATAGACGTTGAGGTAGGCAAAGGCGGTGGCTGTGTTGATACAATCGATCAGAATATGCGGCTGGTGGCGCAGAATCAGCCGGTAGAGCGTTGAGTTCGCCAGGATGTCTGAGTCCTCATCAGAAGAAAGCTCGCCAAATATATCATTGAGATATATCTGGCGATAGTCGGGATGCGAGCGGATTTCATCTGGGCTGAGGTCTTTCAGGCTCTCACGGACGAAGATATTGCCCCATTCGGCCTCAATTGGGATGGTGGGAAACTCCTGTTGCAGCGCGCGCAGGGTTTGTTCTTCGCGCTCGTTGCGCAGGGAGGAGACAATCAGTTTTGCTGGCTGCTCTGCCAGCACCAGGCGCGAGATGGCGCTGCCTGCCAGGCCAAATCCGCCGAAGATCAAGACTGTTTTGCCCTGGATAACCGCCATTGCTTATCCTCCTGTTTCTAGGCTGGGCGTAGCGTAGCATAAGACCAACGCCTCTGTCAACGCGCGGACCCAGGGCATAGGGCAAGGTTCAACAGATCCAACAGGCATCGCACACGGACTGGTTCTGGCCGCTAGGTTGCATGGAGCATCAGGGCGACTATCTCCGCATCCGGTGAGTTGAGGGGCGAAGGCAGCGCATAGGGGTTTGCCGCGTCAGGCCAGCCGACAAAGCGGGCCGTCGAATACGCGGCGTAATCCACTTCATCGAGCAGTGGAATCGCCGGAAGCTGCTCTACCATGATCTGCTCCAGGCCGACTATTGCCTGCTGCTGGACGTTGGCATCTGGCGACTGAGCATACGCTTGCAGCAGTTGATCGGTAACAGGATTACTCCAGCGCTCCCAGTTTGATACCGCTATCGATCCAGGCTGGGGGATGCTGCTGCTTGCCAGCAGCGCATGATAGAGATAGTAGGGTGTGGGGCCTGTATTGGTCCAGGCGAGGATGGCATCAAACATGCCGTTGCTCAGCGCGCTGCGGTAGTCCGTATTAAAGTTCAACTCCTGCACGGTCACATCCATGCCTACCGCGTCCAGATACCGCGCAATCAACTGAGCAGCCATATCCCAATCGCTCCAGCCAAAGGGGACGTTCAGGGTGAAGGCCAGGCGATGCCCGGCAGCGTCCGCGTACACCCCATCGCTGCCCTTCTTGAAGCCTGCCGCCTGCAAAATTGCCGCTGCCCTGGCGGGATCGGCTGCGCCGAACGTCGTGTGCTGATACTGCGGGGCGAGGAAGCGCTGGTTGGCAGGCAGCAGCAATGCGGTTGGACTGGCAACTGGCTCGCTGCCATATTCCGCCTGGGTGGAGAGCGCCCTACGATCAATGGCGGCGCTGATCGCCTGGCGGACAGCCAACTGATTGAAAGGGGCCTTTGTCAGATTCAGATAGAGCATGGTCACAGCGATTGGTGGAAACCAAGAGCGGTTATGCGCCGGGTCCTGCTGAACAAGCATCTGCTCAATGCTTGGGACGGCGTAACCCAGCCAGTCCCAGCCTGGTGGCACCAGGGGCGCATCTGCGGTGCCGCCATGAGGGAGTTCATAGACGATCTGAGCGATAGAGGGCTTGTCCGGCTGCCAGTAGTGCGGGTTCCTGGTAAGCACGTACTCCACCGTCGTGGTGAATCCTTTCAAGAGGAAGGGGCCTGTTCCCACTGGCCTGGGGTTGTCGTAGGTAGTGGGATCAGCGACATTTTTCCAGAGATGCTCTGGCACGATGAAGGTCTGCCCAGCCAGAGGCCAGAGGATTGGCGCTGAGGGCTGATTGAACGTCACCACCACCGTTTGCTTATCGGGCGCGCTGACGCTGGTAATGACCTTCCACAGACCAGCCGTATCCAAGACGGGATAGCGTTTGAGCAAGGTGAGCGTGAAGACGACATCAGCGCTGGTGAAATCTTGCCCATCGGACCACTTCACGCCAGAACGCAGCGTGAATGTGAGGCTGGTGGCGTCGCTGGAGAAGCGGTAGCCTGTCGCCAGCCAGGGGGTAATCTTGCCGCCCTGCATCTGATTAAAGAACAGCAGCGTCTCATAGATCATTCCCTGTGTTCCCGTCAGGCTTTCGCCAGGCAGAAAGGGATTACAGTTGAGTATCCCAGGAACGCCATCGGCACCTAAAATGGTCAGAGACTCACCGTAGCTAGACTCAGCGTTCGCCTGGCTGGGGCTGGAACCAGGCAGGAGGAGGACCAGGATCAACAGGGTGCCAATCGTCGCCAACCCCCGGCGATACCAGGGCTTCATCATAAAGACCTCCTTACAAGAGCTAAAGAGACCGGGTGTCGATCAAGTCATAGCTTCCCTTCCTCTCTTCAGTATAGGAGGAGCCAGTCTGCTTGTCAACCGCCAGCATCTTCCAGATAGTCCTGAGCAATGCTCACCGTTGACCAGGCTTGCCTTTTTCTGGACACAGGCTGGTATGATGTAACGTGGAAGCATATCTTCTTTAGGAAGGGCAATGATCCTCACATGCAGCGCCGCGCGGCGCTGCGAGAGTAAGGAGACCCAACGAACATGGCTAAGCAACAGGGAGCAGCCAATGGCAAGGTGCAGGTTGGCGACCAGGCGCCAGACTTCACCCTCTTCACACAATCGGGCACGCAGGTGAGCCTGAAAGACTTCCTGGAGAAGAAGAACGTTGTCCTTTACTTCTATCCTGCGGATAATACCCCCGGCTGCACAGCCGAGGCGTGTTCCTTCCGCGACAGCTACGAGGTGTTCAAAGAAGCGGGCGCGGAGGTTATCGGGATCAGTTCGAACTCCACAGAATCGCACGAGCAGTTTGCGGCGAAATACCGGCTTCCCTTTATTCTGCTCAGTGATCCCAAAGGGGTTGTCCGCAAGCGCTATGGCGTGCCCAACACATTTGGCTTCATGCCTGGGCGTGTGACGTATATTATCGACAAACAGGGCATCGTGCGCCGCTTCTTCAAAGACCAGATACACGCGACGAAGCATGTTGAAGAAGCGCTCAAGACGCTAGAAGCGCTGCGCAGCGAGCAGCAGGAGTAACAAAGCACGCCAGCAAGGGCGAGGCTATGGCAAGTGCAGGATGACAGTCAAGCCAGCGCAAAACCCGCCAGGGCGATGGAAAAGTTGCCCCTGCCGGGGAGCCTGGCGCGTCAACGCGCGGCGGGAGGGTCGGTGGCCCGCGCAGGCCACCTACGCGGGCTGGCAGGGGCGCGTCCCAGTCCCAGCGGGGCTTCGTGGCGCGCGAGCCGCCTCCAGGGGCATCTTCAGGCGCGACTTGTATATACCCCTGAAAACCTGCTTGCGCGGCTTGACGGCGGGCCGCCAGGTGTGGTATGCTCTCTACGAGTATAATGGTTTTTTAGCAGGCGATGAAGCCCGCTTGATGCCGATTACAGCCGGCTGATGGCTTCTACGTACCCAAATCGCGCCAGCGAAGCAGGGCATGTAGAAGCCTTTTTTGATGGTCGCGGCGCTTGATTTGCTGGTCGGCGCGCATCTGGCTAGCAAGAGAGCGGTTCTACAAAGAAGCGAGGGGCATGTGATGCGTTCAGGGGCTATCAAGCGGGCGGGCGATGATCCTCGTGAGGAGCAGCCGAGATCGACAGAGCAGGGGCTGACCCTGGATATTGTGGTAGAGCAGCCGGGGAATATCTGCAATCTGTACCGGCAGGATCGCGAGCGGGGCGCACTGCGGCTGGAGCGCGTCGTCACCGTCGAGACGCCAGCGCCCGCCGACCTGGCGCGTTTCCCGCTGGAAGCGCCGCGCAGCGCGCTGGATATGATTGGCGAGAGCGCCAGGCACGCGGCGAACATGCAGGTGCCTTCGCTCCCTGTTCTGCTGCTGAGCAGCGCGGCAGTGGCGCCGGGCACCTGGGTTTCCGTCCGGCTGGTTGGCGCAGTGCGCGCTGGGGCGAGCGGCGCAGCTACAGAAGACCTTATGGCGCATGGCTGGCACCTGCTGGCGATTCCACTGGCCGATGCCAGCCAGCAGAAATTCCAGACCGTCGCGCATTTGTCCCCAGCACGACGCGCCGCGCTGGCAGCCTTTGTGGTCTCGCCAGAAGGGCCAGCGGATGCGCCAGTCGAGTGGCTGGAGGCGGCTGAAGCGGCATGGCTGGTGCGCCAGGCGCGGGCGACCTGGCGCCAGACGCAGCGCCAGCAGGCGGGGCTGGTGGGCAAGGCTGAAGGGCCACGCGAGCATCTGCGGCTGGGGCGGCGCCAGGGCGATGAGGATGAGATGGAGCAGCGTGTCGCCTGGCGGGCGCTGGCGGGTGTTTCCATCAAGCAACTGCGCGAGCAAGGACTGGGCGCCTACGCTGAAGCTGAGCATCTCATCCGGCTGGTGCCTCAACGCTTTCAGCAGTATCTTGGGGAGCTGCTGCTGGATGACGAGCGGGTGCTGTGCTTTATCGAGCGCCCCCGGCTGCGCGTCAACAAGGGGGTCTTCCGGCTGGGCACGCGCTATCTGAACGAAGGGCTGCTGCTCTGCACCGACCGGCAGGTACTCTGGCTGCGCGATGCTGCCGCGCCGGACAGCACGCTGGTGCCCTGGGGCTACACTGCGCGTTCCTGTCCGGTTGAGCGCCTGGCGGGCGCATGGGTTGTGCCAGCAGGGCAGGCGAGCGAGGAGATGAGACTGGCTGCCGCAGCCTGGCCGCGTCTGGTCGTACACAGCAGCGCTGCTCAGGGCGTTGCCGCGCTGGTTCTGGAGTTTCCACACAGCGCGCTTCCGGCGCTCCAGCAGGCCGCCGCGCTCTTGCAGCGCTTTCTCCCGCAGCCCAGCGGCAGTTTGCAAGCTGTCGCTGATCGTCGAGTGCGCCGGACGCCAGAAGTTTCTGCATGGCAGCCACGCGCAGAGGAGCAAGACCTGCTGCTTCAGCTTGGCGGTATGACACCAGCAGACGCCCGTGAACGTCTGCACGCGGCGCTGCGGGCGGCGCTGCATCCTGGAGAAGAGGTGCTGGCGCAGGCGACGGCTCCAGCGCTCGCGGAATATCAGGGCGGGCCACGCCTGCTGGCTCTGACACGCGAGCGGCTGCTCTTCGGGCAAACCGAGGAGCGAGGTCGGCGCGGGAACGCGCCACAAACGACTATGATCGAGCTGCCGCTGGCCCACGTGGCAGCGGTGCAGATGCGCCATTCGCTGCTTGGCTGCATCTTCGAAGCATTGGTCCCAGAGCCGAATGGGACGGTTACGCAGCCGTTCATCCCTTTCAATAGCCCGGCCATCGTGCCTTTTCGGGCCATCTACACTCGCACCCGCCTGCTGCTTGCCGCGCCCACAGGCGCAGCATCGGCTGGCGATAGAAGGAACTCTTTGCAAAGGAACTCTTTGCAGCCATTGCCGCCGGACCTCTTGATCGGGGGAGGGGCGCAGTAGACAGCGAAATTACAGCAAATACAGGTTTTGACGCTTGTGATAATGTCTCAGGAAGTGTTGTGACAAAGGCGCGGCTAAGCTCCCGGTACGAAATGTGCAGCCCTCTCCGCGTGTCTCAGAAACGTGTCAAGCCCGCTAGAAAAAGGAGCGCCATATGGGGTTCTCTGGTCCGATGCTGCAAAGCAGCCCGGCACAACCACATGTAAATAGGGCCGTGCTGGAAGCGTGCATCAAAGCCTGTTTTAACTGCTCGCAGTCCTGTACGAGCTGCGCCGATGCCTGCCTTGCTGAACCACAGCGGGAGATGCTGCTGCGCTGCATCCGCCTGAATCTGGACTGTGCCGACATCTGCCAGACGACAGGGAGGCTCTTATCCAGGCAGGTGGCATTTGACAGCACCCTGGCGCGCGTGATGGTGCAAGCCTGCGCGCTGGCCTGCCGCCTGTGTGGTGCCGAATGCGAACAGCATGGGCGCCAGGGCATGGAACACTGCCGCATCTGCGCGGAAGTGTGCCGGGAATGCGAACAGGCGTGCAATAAGCTGCTCTCGGCTTTGACGACATAGGGCAGGGCCAATTCGTTCTGCCTGTTCTCCATGCCTCTATTGAGGAGGCAAGCATGTTCAGGGCCGGGTCGGTCAGAAAGATGCGTTCATCAGAAGATCGGCCCGGCCCCGGCGTCTATGCGTCGGCTGCTGTTGGTGGCACTCTGGGGCCATAGGATGCTTCCAGGCGTTCGCGCATCTGATCGAAGGTAGCGCCATCGATCTCGCCGCGCGCGTAGCGCTGACGGAGCAGTTCCAGCGCCGAGGATTCCGCTGGAGGCTGGCGCGTGGTCCAGGGCTGGAAAGGGCTGGCGACCCGATTTCCGAACCAATGCACCAGCCCCCAGATCACCAGGCTCAGCAAGGCAATCCAGAAGACGATCCAGAAGATATTCCAGAGGAACGCGAGCCAGCCGAAGCCATATCCCCACATCATAAGGAACCTGCCTTTCTCTGACACAGCGGGCATGGCCTTCTCTATGGCATCGTGCATAAGCTGCGCCAGCGACATTGCTGGCAGGGAAGACCGTTTAGGGCAGGCTATCAGGGAAGCGCATCTGGGCTATTCTGCCCTGCTGCTGAATCTTCTATGCCCTGCTGTGCTGCGGCAGGCTCAAGCCTTTTGATGCGGTCTAATATCTCCTGATGCTGGTGTTCCAGACGCTCGATGATCTGGATGATGAGCAGGTCTTGATGCTCCAGGTGCGCCAGGATGTGGCGGATTTCCTCTTCGCCCTGCATATCGGTTTTATAATCGTTTTCAGCAGTCAGCCTATCCTTTGCGGCCTGGCGGTTCTGGCTCATCATTATGAAGGGCGCACTATATGCCGCCTGGAAGGAAAGCGCCAGATTCAAGAGTATATAGGGGTAGCCATCCCAGTGGTAGAACCAGGCAACAGTGTTGAGCGTAATCCAGGTCGCCAGAATGACACTCTGAGAAATGATGAATCTCCAGCTTCCGACCAGCGATGCTACCCAATCGGCAATCTTATCGCCTATCGTGAGCTGCTCATCATGCACGATGTTCACGTTGATGATCTCGCTCTTAGGGGGCATATGACCCAGGCCGGGGAAGCGCAGGTGATGGAAGCGTTCCGGCCAATGCAGCCCGCCGGTGATATGATGGGGGTGATCTGGCATTGAAACCTGATTCGTATTGATGGGTGTATTCATGTGCGTGTGGTGCATCCGGCCAGGCAATACGATGGCGGCTTGCCGGACGCGGCTCCTTTCCTGGATGAACCTGGCGAAATTGATGCTCTACAATGGCACGATTATACGCTGTTTGAGCCATTTTGCCTATCACGCACGCATGACGCCAAATCTTTCCCGAAATGACCACTTCACAACACATTGTTAACGAGATTAACACCAACCTGGCTTGTATTTACAGCAGCGATCAGGTACAATAGTCCTGCTTGTGGCCTCAATGGGGCCAGGGTGGTGTAATCTGTTCTGTAATCCTGATGGCAGGCTGTGGCGTTCTATAAGAAGAAAGCGTAATAGTCCATCTCTTCGGCATGGTGCCAGGTTATAAAAATGGCTAAAGCGTGGTGCTTTGGCGTTCTATCGAGCAGGGGGAGATGATAGATATGGCGCTCCGTCGGCGTCCTGCTGCTCATAACTCGCCTCTCTCTTCTGACACTCTTCAAGAGGCATATGATCGAGACAGATCAACAGAAGACTCTCTGGATACAGGGCATACCAGCGATCATATACGCCGGACCATCCCAATTCGTGTTAATGCCCGGCTGACAGCCAGACATCAGCACGCCATCATAGCCGCACGCCGACGACGGGTGCTGATGTTGGAAGTGGGGACTGCCATCTGCTTGCTTGTGGCGCTTGTCACCTCGTCTGCGCGGGTCTCCTCGGTCTACGCCTCTATGAGCGCCCCAGCCGCAGCCCAGGACAGCGGCCTGCCCCCTCCGCCTACCGACGCCAGCGGCCACCTGCTCCCTCCGACTGGCACCACCGTGCCACAGCCGCAGGGTCTCTTTTCATCCGACGCGCGTACTACAGCGGAGGCTCCAGCCGCTACGACCCCACTGAATGGCTGCACGAAGGAGACGCATTCCTCCGATGGCAACCCCTACCCCCTTTGCCCTGGCCCCATGCCCCAATACGGCGGCAATTGTACCTGGTGGGCCTGGGAGATGTGGCACGATCTGGGCTTTAATCTGCCCGGCTGGGGGGATGCCGCGCTGTGGATCAGCGCCGCCCAACGCTACGGCCTGCAAGTCGGTACCGTTCCGCGCGTTGACGCGCTGGTCGTCTTTCCACGCGGGGATGGGGTCTGGGCCTGGGATTCTCACGGCCATGTCGCCTTTGTCACCAAAGTCTACAGCGACCAGGATACTTTTGATGTGACCTATCAAAATTACGGGGACCCCACTGTCGTACATGAAGGTTTGCACTACCGCGTTTCGATCATTCAGGAACCACGCTATCAAGATGGGCAGATGCGCTTCATCTACTTCCCCGGTACGGGGGGCACGACGCCAGCCGCCACCGACACCGCCGGCATCAGTGACTATGTGGCTGATTTTGCTGGGGATGGGCAGAGCGAAGTGCTGCGCTATAACCGCCTGGAAGGAACGTTCGATTTCTTGCAACTGAGCGATGATCTCTCAACGCTTTATGACACGCCGCTGGAGGACGCCACGACACAGGCGGGCGACTGGGGCAGCACCTGGGAAGTCTATGTGGGCAATTTCGATGGCAGCGGGGGCGCTGATCTCCTGCTCTATGATCGTCAGCACGGCAAGGCGCGCTTTCTCACGTTCTACTCCGATCTTTCGGTGGACCAGGACGTGACCCAGACGGGCTGGAAGACGACCTGGGAGATTTATGTTGGTAACTTCAGCGGGACGGGCGATCAACTGCTCTTCTATGACCGCAACCTCGATCAAGATCATGGGCAGTGGACCCCCGCGCCTGGGGAGCCATCCGAGCCAGTGGGAGTGACAAGCGGCAGCAACACGCAGGGCGGCCCCGGCAGCAATAACGCGGCTCCCGGCACGAGCGGGGGCGATCCCAGCAGCCCGTATGACCCCAGCAGCAGCGATTGGCAGCATCATCATCGCACCGCCACGCTGGCGCTGGTGGACTACACACCCGATTTTACCGTCAACCACGAGACCAATCTGGACCGCTGGCACAACACCTGGCAGGTGCAGGTAGGTGCCTTCGGCCAGGCGGGGCGCGATGGTGTGCTGTTTTATGATCGACAGGCAGGCGAACTGTTAGTGGCAGTTTTCGACGCGCATCTGAACCTGAGCGCAACCTACCAGCAGCACAACATTGGGGGCAACTGGGAACTCTACCCTGGCACCTACGATGGCACCTTGCAGGCCAGCATCTTTATGTTTGATCGCACAACGGGCAAGGCGGAGATGCTGGCGTTCAATCCTGATCTGACGCTGCGGCGGCAGGTGACATATACCAACTGGGGCCAGAGTTGGGAATTCTACCTTGGTCACTTCGGCGGCATGAGCAGCGCCTCACAAGATTTCTTGCTCTACAATCGCGGGGCAGGCATCATCTCCTTTGTGGGCTTTGGTCCTGACCTGACGGTAAACCAGCAGGCACGCTATACAGGCTTCCGCTCGACCTGGACTGTGCTGATAGGACGGTTTGGCAACCCCTGCACCAATCCAGCAGGAGGAGACCAGCAGGCGACAGCCACCGCGCCGACAACGACCAACACAGCCACGCCCACCGATACGGCCACGCCCAATCCCAACAATGATCCAGCACCCAGCGCGCCAACCTCTGGCTCATCAGTGACGGTGAATCAGACCTGCGCCGATACCATCTTGCTGGTGGATGAGCGCACGGGCGAAGCACGCTGGCTGGCATTCAGTTTTGCCAATGGGTTGCAACCTGGCAACCAGCCGCAGGAGACAGAGACAACGGTGCCCTGGATCACGCCAACGCCAACGAATACGCCAGTACCGACAAACACGCCCAGGCCAACGAATACACCGACGCCTGGACCAACCAGCACGCCTGGCTCGACGCCAACGCCGGGGCCAACAGATACGCCTTCGCCAACCCCTCCACCAACCAATACGCCAACACCGACGCCAACTGATCCGCCATCGCCCTCGCCAACTCCGTGAGGGCGTTCGGCGCCAGTTGACCGGCGCGCCCTGTTGCTCTAAAATAGCCCTACAACAGCGACGAGTTTCCATCTACTACAGAGGGAGCGAAGGGAACGGGACAATGGCTGATCGCGTGGGGCAGCAATTGGGCAACTATCGGCTTGTCCGTTTGATTGGGCAGGGCGGATTTGCCGAAGTCTATCTGGGCGAGCATATCCATCTGGGAACACAGGCGGCCATCAAAGTCTTACTGGCGCGGCTGAGCAGCGAAGACATCGAGAAGTTTCGTACCGAAGCGCGCACCATTGCCCGCCTGAGCCACGCGCATATTGTGCGTGTCCTGGATTTTGAGGTGGAGGATGGCACCGCGTTCCTGGTGATGGACTACGCGCCCAACGGGACGCTGCGCCAGCGCCATCCGCCGGGTATGCCGCTGGCACCGCTGGTCATCGCGCCCTACGTCAAGCAGATCGCCGACGCCTTGCAGTACGCCCATGAGCAAAAGGTGATTCACCGCGACATCAAGCCAGAGAACATGCTGCTGGGCGCCAAAAACGAGGTCTTGCTCTCGGATTTTGGCATCGCGCTCGTCGCGCAGGGGTCGCGCTACGAGACCAATAAAGATGTCGCGGGCACGGTGGCGTATATGGCGCCAGAGCAGATTCAAGGGCAGCCGGTCCCGGCCAGCGATCAATACGCGCTGGGCATTGTGGTCTACGAATGGCTCACTGGCGCGCGCCCCTTTCAGGGGTCGTATCAACAGGTGGCTCTTCAGCAGCAGCAGGCAGCGCCGCTCTCTATGCGCGTGCGCGTGCCAGGCATCGCGCAGCCGGTTGAGGAAGTGGTGATGATTGCGCTCGCCAAACATCCCAAAGAGCGCTTTGGCAGCATCCGGGCGTTTGCCACCGCCTTCCAGGAGGCGAGCCTGGCCGATCAGACGACGTTGTTGATTACACCCGATAAAACGCTGGCCGCTCCGGCGCTGCACGCGCCGGGGACGCCCCAACCCCCGATCTATCCGGTGGCGACGCCCACGCCGCCGCCGCTGGTCACGCCTGCCGCTCCCTGGCTGCCTACCCCACAACCGGGCGCGCCTCCTGGCAATGCCTGGGGCGGGACGCCTCCCGGCGGCCTGCCGGTCAATCCCTGGGCCGCGCCCTCTGCTTCCGGGCCAGCCACACCCAACGCCTATCTGATCGGGCAGGCCGCGCCGGTCGCGCCGCCCACCGCGCCACCCATCAAAAGCGGCGTCTCCCGCCGATCCGTATTGATCGGGGGCGTGATTGGTGGACTGGCCGGGCTGGCCGCTGTAGGTGGGGGAGTATTCTTCTGGGTGCGTTCGGGCAGTTCGCCTTTTTCATCCGGCGCATCGCCAACCGCTACCGCTCCTGTCGGAAGCAACAACACGCCCGCCAGCACACCGTTCCCACAGCCGACACCGATCTACACCTATCGCGGCCACAACGCCAACGTACTGGCCGTCACCTGGTCGCCCGATGGACAGCGCATTGCCTCAGCCAGCTTCGATCAGACCGTCCAGGTCTGGGACGCCCTGACGGGCAGCAACGTGTATGTCTATCGCGGCCATACCGACCAGGTGGAGGCTGTTGCCTGGTCGCCTGATGGGCGATTGATTGCTTCCGGCGGCAAGGATAACACCGTGCGGGTCTGGGATGCCGTCAGCGGCGCCGATAGCCAGATATATACCGGCCACAGCGGGCACGTCGTCGGCATTGCCTGGTCGCCCGACAGCACGCGCATTGCCTCAGCCAGCTATGACGGTACGGCGCGCGTCTGGAGCGTGAGCGGAGGCGATACTCTCCAGAAATGGATGGGGCATACCGGGCGCGTGCAGTGCGTCGCCTGGTCGCCCGATGGGCAGAGCATCGCTACCGGCGGCTATGATTACACGGTCCAGCTCTGGAAGCCAGATGAAGGCAACGGCCTCTATATTTATAAGGGACATGCCGATGTGGTAGAATCGGTGGCCTGGTCGCCCGACAGCAAACGCATTGTATCGGGAAGCAACGATCAGACCGCGCAGGTCTGGGATGCGCGCGACGGGCGCAACGGCTTTACCTACTTTGGACATAGCTCCTATGTCTACTCAGTAGCCTGGTCGCCCGATGGCCGCCGCATCGCCTCCGGCAGCTACGACCAGACGGCGCAGGTCTGGGACGCCAGTAACGGCGCCAATCATATCGTCTATCGCGGTCACAGCAGCGTCGTCGAATCGGTGGCCTGGTCACGCGACAACCGGCACATTGCCTCTGGCAGCGACGACCAGACCGTGCAGGTTTGGACCTTCTGAGCAAAGGAATCTCTATGGCAACATCTCACGCGCCTGTGCAGGCCGTGATCTTCGATTATGGCGACACGCTGGCCCATTTTGGGCCGGTGGAGAACGCCCTGCTGGCCGCCTATGAGGGCGTCCGCGAAAAGCTGATCGCTGCCGGGAAAAAAGTGCTGCTCAACGGAACCGTTTCGATCCCGGCGGCGCACCTGCTGCTCGAAGGCGTCAGCAAGCGCTTCTGGCAGATACTCAATCGCTCATACGATGAAGACAAGAGTATGGAGGAACTGGATGCCGCCCTGCTCTTTCGCAGCGCGCTGGCGGCGCTGGGCATCAGCGTCGACGACACGCTGCTGGAAGAGATCATCCTGACCGAAGAAGAGGTCGGCTACGCCCTGCAAGAGCGCGCCCCCGAAGCGCCAGAAGTAGCGGCGCGGCTGCGGGCGCGAGGGCTGAAGCTGGGGCTAGTCTCCAATTACTGTTCATTGCCGAGCGTGGTTCGGCGCCATGCCCGGCAATCCGAACTGCTGCAACTGGTTGATGAATCGATCTTTTCCTGCGAGTTGGGGCTGCGCAAGCCGCACCCGCGCATCTATCAGATTGTGCTGGAGCGGCTGAACGTGGCGCCGGAGCAGGCGGTCTTTATTGGCGACCGGCTGCGCGAGGATGTGATGGGGCCAAAGGCGCTGGGCATGCGCGCCATCCTCACCCACCAATTCCGCCAGGAAGACCCGGCGCAGGCGTTTGTCCCGCCGGACGCCGTTATCACCCGCCTGGCTGAGCTTCCCACCGTATTGGAGGGGTGGGAAGGGTAGATGGCACGACCCGGCCAGACGCGCAGCAGACAGAGCATATCGGACTGATTCCTTCTGAGATGGCTTCCTCGTCCTGGGTCTGTCGCCCGATTTCCGCTCTGGCCTGCCAGAGAAAGAAAAGATACTCAACTGAAATGAGCTGGTGATGTGGCATTCTTGTTCAGTACCCTTTTCCCTGGAGGTGCCCAATGGCCGATGCCTACACCATGTTCTGGACCCGCGAGCGCTGCGACGCCCTGCGTCGGCTTGGCTGGGCAGGCCGCCCGCTGGAAACGCTCTTTGGCGGCCCGCACACCTCCGAACGCAGTTTCAAGCGCGCCGGTGTGCGTCCTGGCGACGACGTGTACCCGATCAGCGTCCGCGCGGGCGTCCTCTACGTCTTAGGCCGCATCCGGGTGCGGCGCATTCTCGCGCTGGAGGACTACGTAGCATACGCTGCCGATCTTTTCGCCCCCTACCTGGAAGAGCCGCCCGCCTGGGTGTTCGAGTCCAGAGGCTTCAGCCTCTCGCCCCGCTTTGTGCAGGCCACCGAGGCATTTGACCGCTATCGCGCGGCACACCCTGCTATCCAGGCCCTCGCCCCAACCTGTACTGACGAGGCGGTGGAGTGCGAAGACAGTACGCCGCTGCGCTTCGACCTGGCTGTCCCGCCAGATATGCTTGCGCGGCTGCGCTTCCGCTCGCGGCGGCGAGAGCGTGACCTGCATAATTACCTGCGCAACGGGCGGCTGATACAGTCAGTGGGGGTGCAGGGCATCTACCGCCTGAGCGCGCCCTCTGCCCGCGAGCTAGAGGCACTCGTACTCGGCCACGTAGTCTTCGATCAGCAAGCCATCTTGCCCGGCACGCACCAGCAAACCCTCTGAGGACTCTTCCAGTAACTTCCCAGGCTGTGCCAGTTCCAGGGCAGGGGGAAGCTGAACCACGCGAGCGCGGCTGACCCGGAAGGTGCGCCCTTCAACCGTTGCCAGCGCGCCTTCCTCGCCCCAGGCGCGAATCTGGTTGCGCAGGCGCGTGGCCGCGCGGCTCCAATCCAGCCAGCGGTCGGCGGCGGTGCGCAAGGGCGCGTAGCTGGCGCCTTCGGTTGGCTGCGGCGTGCCTGGATCGCCCGCGACCACCTTGGTCAGCATTTCGACAATCATCTCGCCCGCAACAGCAGCGAGCTTGGGGAAGAGACTATTCATGTCGTCGTCCGGCGTGATCTCGATGGCTCGCTGCGACAGAATCGGGCCGGTATCGAACTCGGCATCCATGCGGTGCATCGTCAGGCCAGTCTGCGTCTCGCCGTTCATCAAGGGCCAGAAAAGCGGATCGGGGCCGCGATAGCGCGGCAGCAGGGCGGGATGGGTATTCACGCAGCCCAGACGGGGCAGCGCCAGCAGTTCAGGGGGCAGCCGCCAGGGAAAGCCAGTCACAAAAATCAGATCAGGCTCCAGCCCCTTGAGCAGCGCGGGCAATCGGCGAATATGGCTTGTTACCAGCACGTCCTGACCAGGCCGGATGTTGGCGACGATTTCTTTATAGGTGTCGATGGGCCGGGTGGGTGGTCCCGGCGTGGTGACGACCAGCGGCACACGCTGCCCAAGCTGCTCCAGCAGGCTCAGGACGGCGTTGTTGACACCTGGCCCCTGGCTGGAGAAATAAATAATACGCAGAGACGGCAGCGATGGAAGCGACATCAACGTTCTCCTTCAGGTTAATGCGGAAGCAAGTGGAGCAAGAAATCCAGCAGACCAAAGACCAGACCCAACACCGTGCAGATCACGAGGCCAATGCCCGCAATCACCCACCAGATATACGCCTGGATGGTCTGGCCGACGCTGCGCCGCGCCAGCGGTCCCACAACAGGTTTTTCCGGGCCATAGCGATGCGCGCCACAGGTAGCACAAAACACCTGCCCAGGGCTGAAATAACTGCCGCAGGTGCCGCAGCGCGGGCCAGCAGATGGTTCAGGCAGCATTCAACACTCCCCCTCATGTGATGAGGCAAGGGCGCTTACGAGGACAGTGCCAGAGCAACTGCCAACGATCAGCAGCACCATTGCCAGGCCAATGCTCTTACTCATCATACAACGCCTGATAGTGGCAGTATAAAGCTGCTGGCCCATTTCTTGCAACGAGGCGGCCTACAACCAAAATGGTCCCTGGTACCTCCTTCTCATTGGGCCGCCTGGGACTAGGCAGAACACCTTATGTCTGCTATACTAGCCTGTGATGCAATGCTGCTTCTTTCGAAGCAGCACATCACGCTTAGAGAGGCATGCGGTGATGGCAGAGCAGGGTCCGCTATCCAACCAGAAACTGGGCGAGAAGTATCTCCTGGGGGAGCTGCTGGGGCAGGGAGGCTTTGGGGTGGTCTATAAAGCTGAGCATATTCTGCTGCATCGCCCGCAGGCGATCAAAATATTGCTGGAGCAATACCTCAACAGCCTCAAGTTCCGCGAGCGCTTCACCCGCGAGGCACAAACGCTGGCAGCGCTGGACCATCCCAATATTGTCCACGTTGATGATTTTGGTATAGAGGGCAGCCGCGCCTATCTGGTAATGCCTTATATCGGCGGCGGCACGCTGCATGGGCTGCTGCGGGCGCGCCAGGGTCCGCTGGGGCTGGATGAGATTGGGCGCTACCTGGAGCAAATCTGCGCGGCGCTCTATTACGCGCACGCGCGCAACGTTGCCCATCTGGACCTCAAACCTGCCAATCTGTTGATTCAAGACGATGGGCGTCTGGTACTTTCAGACTTTGGCCTGGCGCATCTGATGGGCGAAGGGGCCATCGAAGGCGGCGCCAGCCTGCAATTTGGCACGCCCGCCTATATGGCGCCAGAGCATCTGCGCGGCTTGCGTGACCGGCGCAGCGATGTCTATTCGCTCGGTGTCATTCTCTATCAGATGCTGGTAGGCCACGCGCCGTTTGAAGGGTCCACCCCGGCGGCTATCATGATTAAGCAGTTGACCGAGCCGCCGCCACCACTGCGCGAGGCGCGCCCGGACCTGCCCAAGCCCTTAGAAGACGTGCTGGCAAAAGCATTGGAGAAGCAGCCAGAGGAGCGCTATCAGACGCCGGGAGAATTGTTTCTGGATTTCAAGGCCGCGCTTGGCGGGCGGCTGCCGCAGCCAATGGCCTGGCAGTTTGTTCCTCCAGCAGCGCCGCCGCGCCAGTCGAAGCCGCTGCCTGAACCCAAACGCCCTTTCCCGATAGCCATCGAGCCAACGCCAGTCACACAGGCGCCCGCCACACCCACACCGGCTGCGCCCTCCGCGCCTGCGGGCATGCCCTCTTCGCTTGCAGAAACGACGCCAACGCGCACTACGCTCCCGCTCCCTGAATCATCGCCACCAACGCGCATCTCCCAACCCATTCCAGAAACGACGCCACCAGCGCGCATCTCTCAGCCGCCGCTTCCAGCGGCGTCGCCGCCAACATCGAACACGCCCGATACGGGGGATGACTGGACGCTGCCCACTTTGCCCGATCCCAGCCCTGCCGATCTCGCGGCGGCCCTGCTGGAGCAGGCCGCTGAGCGTTCCAGGCTTGCCGGAGATGCACCTGATGCTGGCAGCTTTCGCGGCTCCCGCTCGTTCACCGCGCCGCTGCTGCGCATCACCGCCGGGGCCAATCTCTGGACGAAAGGCTTCACCAGCCTGTTTGTTGTCAGCGCCATCATTGGTGGCTTTGGCATTCTTGGCGCGCTGATCGCCTTCCCGTATTATTTCGATAGCCCGGCTACTTTCGCAGCGTACTACACCTCTGCTAGTAATGCCGCGCCCGGCGTGTATGTCTCACTGGCGGTGCAGGCGCTGCTGGCGGTGGTCTGCTTGATCGCGCTCGTTTTCACCACCTCTAGTCTGATGGAGGCAGGGCTGCTGCTGCAAGTTGGCGCGGTCGTCAGCCGGGTTCTACAGAGCGTGCTCTTTCTCAGCTTTCAGGCCAACCTCGCCCATCCGCCATCCGATACGCTCCTGCAAGTCTTTTTTTATTTTGGTCTATTTTCGAGCCTGCTCAACGTCCTCAGCTTCATCTGCATCTCGTACAGTATGGCTGGCTGGCGCACCGCCTGGGACATTGGCTTTGGCATCCCCCAGATCATTCTGAGCGTGGGTATTGCCATTCTGGTCGTCGCGGGCAAGACGAGCGCGCCAGCCGCGCCGGGTGCTGTGATGCTGACTATCGCCATCGCCTGCCATCTGCTGGCGGCATTCGTTGTGCTGGGGCGCCCGGCGTGCTGGATACGCCAGCCGCTGATTACGCTGTGCCTGGTGTTGGGCTGCCTGCCGCTGGCGCTCTTCTCCCCCAGCTTCCTGGCTTCCGAAGTCTTTTATGATCTCTTCCCGGTGTCCTTCATCTTCCTGATCCCTGGCCTCTTGCTGTTGATGCGTGTCCAGCAGCTTCGCAAGCAGGCGATAAAAAAGAAGGCGCTGGCCGCCGGGTGATGACAGTGAGCGTTCAGCATTAGCGCGTGAGGATAAACCCCACGATGAGGAACAGCGCGGCCAGCAGACCGATGCTCAACCCTGTGATGCGCGCAATGCGGCAGAAGCGGCAGGGGGGATTCAGAAACGCTCGCATGGGGTAGCACTCCGATTCTTTTATAATGCCGATGCCTGGGTATAAGCTCCTTACAACGGGAGATACTCTATCCGATCAATCCATTCTTCTGGCGTATCCGCTTCCCAGATAAGTAGCAGATCATCAAGTATCAACGCTACAGGCAATCTTTGTTGAACGAGGATGAGTCCCGAACTGTGTTTGCCGCTGGCAAGAAACGCTCCGAAATGACCAGGCATTGTTTTGAGATCATGGTTCACCAGAACCCTGCCTTGCCCTGCCGCAAAAGCAAGCAAAGCAGGGTCAGGAGTTCCTTTGAGGCCAACTTCCTGCACCGTTTGAAACTCAATGAGCGGCTGACGTTTCAATAACCCTGTAACAATCTCTTCGTGGATGTCTTCATCAGCCTGGAAACGAACTCGTTCACTCATGATGCTGAAGGCTCAGGAGTTGCTTCCATGCGTTTGCGAGCTTCGGCTAACCTCTGGCGCATCCTGGCATATCTCCCAGGATCGGCGGCTTGAACAGCCGCGCGTTGAGCATAGTACAGCGCTTCATTTTCAAGCAGGTACTTATCGATCTCTGCCTGATGTCCCAGATAATAGGCAATGGCTCCATAGACTTCCGCAAGTTCCAAGGTGGGGAAGCTCTTCTGAAGTTCTTCCGGCGTCTCGCCCCGTTGCCAGTATATTACGATAGAATCAAGCGAGACGCGGTGCCCGCGCACATAATAACCGCCGTTGCGCATCTCGACATACGGGTCATCCATCGTTTTCAGCACCTGCCTTTATACTGCCCTTTATTTAGATAGATTCTACCATAGGCCGCTTTCAACGGGGTATACTATCCACATGAACGCCGATAAGCACTTCCAGAAAGGCGAGCGCTTTGAGCGCAGCCAGATGAAGCTCGATCCGGTCGAGGACTCGGAAGTCGTCATCGAAGGCTGCTACATGGCGGCGCATGACTATTTGCTGGCAGGCGCGGCTTCACCCATCCGCAGAGCCACGCGCACAGCGAAAATGCCGGACTACTGAGCCGCCAGGTCAAGGCGCCTCCAGAGATACAGAAAGCCTGGAATCGCCTGGATGCAATGCGGCCAGGAAGCGTTTATGGCTCACGGAGTGGTGGTATGGAAGGCGCAGAAGCACGCGCCAACCTCAAAATCATCAAGGACTGGGCTGAAGAGGCTCGCCCTCACTCGTAGATTCTACAGGAGAGCCTGGGTGTGAAAGTTTAAGAAAGGAGGTGGCAGGCAAGTGGCAAGAGGCAGAATATCGCTCTATCTCCAGGAATACCCACTCCTGATACGCCAGATCACCCGTCTGGTAGAACTGGTACGAGATCACGATCCCAATGTAACGCTGCTGGCGCTTTTTGGCTCGACCGCTCGCCTGGCACCTCATCGTTCCAGCGATGCCGATCTGCTGGTGTTGGTTCATGATATACGCCAGTTCTACCCCCTTACTACTGGCGCTCAGTCAGCATCGGTTCTAGGACTGCTTAGAGAGGCCGAGGATGCGCCAGATGGGCGCATCTGCCGCTGGCACTTCTCCATTGTGCCGGGCAACGCCCTGGGCGCTGATGTTGATGAGGAGTTTCTGAAGAATGTGGCCGGGCATGGTGTGCTGCTCTACCGCCAGGAAGGCGCCTCTATCCCTCCTGTGCTGGAACACCTCCAGCCTTTTGATATATGGCTGGAACGTGTCCAGGCGCTGCTGGAACACTACACACGACGGCAGGCTGCCTCACTGGCCTCTTGATCTGGCTGGCCTGCTGGCTGATCTGCTCTGTCTACACTGCGCGGCCCCGGCTGATGAGCAGCAGCAGCCCCAACTCAACAGCCGTCATCAGCAGGACAGCGGCGGCCACGTTGCCCTCGAACTGCGCGGCATTCACACCGATGCTCGCCCAGGGCAGGGCCAGCGTCGTGCCCAGCAGATAGAGCAGCAGTCCCAGCACAATCACCGTCACGGCCAGGCCCAGCAGGTGCGGCTTCGTATTGATGAAATCGCCCCGGCTGGGCCAGAGGTGGGCGATCACGCAGAGGATGAGATAAATCAGCAGGGCATCGAGCCACCAGGGATGCCCGGCCAGGTTCAAGCCGCCCGGCTGCCAGGGCGCATGCCCCGTCAGCCAGCGATAGAGCAGCGCCAGGATGATGAGGCCAAACGGCAGCGGCGCCAGACTAATCAGCACGCGCACCACATCATGCACCAGCGGCAGCGGACGCGGCGGGTCCGACGTGGCGACATAACCAACCGCCGACATGGCGCGGCCATCCGCCAGAGCCACGCGGCTCAGCATCGGATTAAACAGCACGACGCGCCGCACGCGATAGCCCAGCGGGAAAAAAAGCAGCGTCATCAGCGCGTGCCCCAGTTCGTGACAGACCACCCCTGGCGCGGTCAGCAGCGCCCAGGCGCCGCTCCCATGCTCACTGGGGCGCTTGATCGTGTTCACCCAGCCACCCAGCGAGTAGCGCACGCGCCATTCCACATAGCCCAGCGCCGTCACCAGCAGCAAGCCTTTCCACCACCCGCCCGGCTCCGCCAGCACGACGCCCAGCACCGCGCGCCAGGCAGCCGCCGCGACGCCCCACATCGCGGCGAGGATGGCAAGCAACTGCGTCCAGACGGATTGTAAGATGCTGTCGGCAAGCGTCACCATCGAGGCTCTTTCACTTCTTGGGGCTGCAACATCTTGAGCCAGACTGCGATGTATTCGGCGACCTCTTCCCAGCCTTGCTGGGCGATCAGCCAGTGGGTCCGACCAGCAAACGCTTTGAAATCTGTCCGTGCTTTCGAGCCGCGATACTTCTTGAAGTTGGCGCGCACCACTGACGCCGGGACGACGCGATCTTCCGTCCCGGCGATAATAAGCAGCGGAGCGCGCGTGGCGTTGCCAAAGTTCACGCGCGTGGCCTGGCGCGGGTCCAGCGCGACACCCGCAGCACCCACGCCTCGATCCAGCAGCATCTGCACAAACAGGCCGCCGAACGAATGCCCAATCAGGATCGGCGGTTCGTCCAGCCCGCGAATGATACGCTCGTAATGGTCCACAATCTCGGTGACGCCCAGACCGGCCAGCGCCTGCGGCGGATGCTCGCGCAGTTCCTCAATGGGCATATCCTTGTGCGGCCAGGTTGGGGCCAGGCAGGTATAGCCCTTGCCCCGAAAAAATCCAAGCATCTCTTCCCAGCAGAGTGGAGTCATCCAGGCGCCATGCACAAAAACGATGGTCTTACTCATGCTGTTTGCTTCTCCCCTGAAAGGTGATTTCGCTGGCCTGGCGCCGCCGATGCCGACAGCGCATCATACCATCATACCGAAATACCTTGCAGAGATACAGTCTGTTATTGCCAACCTCCTTGCGCCCCCGTATCTTACGAGACGTTGCGGGTTCAAGCAAGAAGTCCTGCTCACCCGGCGAGAAAAGCGTCGATGCGCCGCGCCAGCCCGTCGCGCACCTGGCGAAAGACCGCCAGACGCTCTTCTTCTGTTCCTGTCGCCTGGCTGGGATCGGGAAAGCCCCAATGCACCTGCCGACGCGCGCCGGGGAAGAACGGGCACGCTTCCGCCGCCTCGTCGCAGACCGTCACAACCAGGTCCATTGGTGGCTGGTCGGTAAACTCCCCCATTCCCTTGGCGCGATAGCCCGCGGCCTCGCTGAGATCAATGCCGATCTCGGCCATCGCCCGAATCGCCAGAGGATGGACGCGGCCCGGATGGGTGCCCGCGCTGAAGACCGCGTAGCGCTCGCCCCCGCGAGCGCGCAGCAGCCCTTCAGCCATCTGGGAGCGCGAAGAGTTATGGGTACAGAGAAAAAGCACCCGCTGAGGCGCTGTTTTATCTTCCACAGCAGTCTTCTCCGCAGCAGTCAGCACTCCCTTGAACTACTGGAATCTCGTGCCGGTTGGTCGCCTCGGCAGGCTCCGCGTCCGGCTTTCTCGCCCGCACAAAAGCACTGGCGAGTTTCCCGTCTCCGGCTTCCCAGTCTGCGGGCAGCGTTGCCGGGTCCAGGCCCGCTTCCGCAGCGGTATAGCGGCGGATAATCTGGATGCTCACGTCTTCAAATCCGGCCTCGCGCAGCAGCCGTTCATACGTCTCCACTTCTAGCGCCCCGGCCAGGCAGCCTACCCAGGCTTCCATATTGCGGCGCAGTTCTGCCGGAACCGCGCCCTCAGCCACCACATCGGAGACCGCAAAGCGCCCGCCCGGCTTCAGCACGCGAAAAGCATCGCGCAGCACCGCCGATTTATCTGCTGCCAGGTTAATCACACAGTTGCTAATGACCACATCCACCGAACTGGCGGGCAGCGGGATGTCCTCGATGCGCCCTTTCAGGAAGGCTACGTTGGTCGCGCCCGCTTTTGCTTTGTTCTCCAGGGCCAGCGCCAGCATCTCATCGGTCATATCCACACCGTAGACAAAGCCGGTTGGCCCCACGCGGCGCGCCGAAAGCAGCACGTCAATCCCGCCGCCTGAGCCAAGGTCAAGCACCGTCTCGCCTGGATGCAGATCAATCAGCGCGGTGGGATTGCCGCAGCCCAGCGAAGCCAGCACCGCCTCTTCCGGCAGGCTCGCTATCTGCTCGGCAGCATAGAGATCGCCCGTCACCGCATCTTGCTGGAGGCCGCCAGCGCCACAACAGGACGTGCCACAACCGCCGCCAGCGCGCACCTGCTCAGCAGCAGCGGCGTAGCGCTGGCGCACGCGCTCAACAATATCCTGAGCGGCAGGATTCGACGAGGCAGGAGAGGAAGTTGTCACTGTAAACTCCTTTCATTGATAATCATCAATGAATAAACCAAAAAAAGAAGACCCTACAGCAAAGTCTTGACCAGGGAAAGAGATCGCTTGCCCTCATCCGTCGCCCAATAGTAGGCCCAGACGCCGCGCTTTTCGCAGTCGACCAAACCAGCCTCGCGCAAGAGCCGCAGGTGATGGCTGATCGTTGGCTGGTGAATGGGGAACTGCTCGGTAATATGGCAGACACACAGCGACTCGCCCTGCCGGGCGAGCAGGTCGAGCATACGCAAGCGTGTCGGGTCGGCCAGCGTTTTCAGCCGCTCGGCCAGCATCGTTGCCTGCGGCAGCGCCAGCCCCGGCTCTTGCGCTGGCGCGCAGCACGCTTCGGGCGCGGTTGTAAAGATGGGGGTGTCAGCAGTCATCTTTTCCATACACAGAGTATAGCAGAGACATTGATGGTTGTCAATATATCTCCCTTCTGTCCCAGAGCCATGTACAAGCGGCTGGCGGGTGTGAACCCGCCCCTGGAGGCTGCGCCGCCAAGCCTCCGCAGGGAGGCTCTCCACCCCGGAAACGAGCAGCATTCGTCCTGGACATTTTCTCACTTTTTTATACCATATCTCTTGACATATTTTGTAAGATATGTTATATAGACAACGTCAGATGACTATCAAAGCGCACCGCGATAATCCCTTGCCCCAGATGGCGGGGACCGGGCATCTGGGCTATTCGCTGGCTGAGCTTGGCGCAGGCGATCTGTTGTGTACCGTCACCCTGCCTAAAGACCTTTTTTATCTGGCTGTTTTCGGCGCGGAGAAAGAGAGGCTTATCATGCCAAGAAAACGCCTACGCGAGACCCCTCCGGCGGGAGCGAATCAACCCAAATACTCTATTACTACCGCAGCGGAACTGACAGGGGTGCATCCTCAGCAGCTTCGACGCTACGAGAAAGCTGGCATGCTCTCCCCACAGCGTTCTCCGGGGGGCACTCGCCGTTATTCCGACGCTGATCTTGCCCAGGTGGCGCGCATCCGTGACCTCTCCGATGCTGGAGTTAATGAGGCGGGCATCGGACAAATCCTCAGCTTGCAGGACGCTTTGAAAGCCTCCAATGCTCGCGCTGCCGCCGCCGAAGCGCGAGCAAAGGCAGCCGAAGAGCGAGAGGCGCGTGCCCGCGCCAGAAAGCGGCAGCAGAAGCCCCCTTCACCCCGTCCTGAATAAGACAACCAGCACAACCATATCTCTCAAGCCACCCGCGCGGCCCCGGTGGCCTGCTGCCGGGCCAGCAGCAGGGCTGCCATCCGCGTTCTTCGAGTTGGAAAGGTGCTGCGCGCTCGACCAACGGGGCGATGAGCCTCTCTCACATCATCGTATGGCTCTCAAGCGCGGTAGGACTTTTGGGCGATACCAGGGACATTGTGAGAACGTGTAATGGCTCCACAAGCAGAGGGCCGCATCCAACATTTAGTATCCCTCACAAAACCGTGATGCAGGCAGGGGCGTGCCGCCGGTTTCCTAACCGGCTCACCGCAGAGAGAACTGGTATCGAGTTTTGTGAGGGATTCTAAGAGAGTCGGTATGCTATAATAGCTCTGTTCTTGTGCGCCGAACATTGGGAGTAGATCGGTGCCGCTTGCCAGCATTGAAGTGTAGGCGAACTGTACCGCTGGCGTTCGCGCTGACAGGGGTGGGGGGTGTATTGCTGGCGTCTCCGCTGGCAGAGATGAGGGAAAGTAAGGTTGGACGCAAGAAGCGAGGAAGCGAGAGATCATGCGTTGTTGGAATTGTGGCCTGCCAGATGTTGGCGAGCGTTGCCCGCGCTGTGGCGCTCCGCAGGAGCGTCGCGGGCCAGGCATGCCCCCTCCGGCACCGCCAGCGCCGCCAGGTGATGCACGCCCGCCGTCAGGGTTTATTGTCAACGGTGCGCCCATCGATATGCGGCCAGATGGCCCTGTGAGCGGCCCATTGCCGCCGCGAACAGTCAGCAGCCCATTCCCCCCCCGGCCTGGAAGTACCAGTGGCCCACTGCCGCCAAGACCCGGCCCTACCAGTGGCCCACTGCCGCCAAGACCCGGCCCTACGAGCGGTCCATTGCCGCCGCGCCCCGGCAGCACCAGCGGCCCGTTGTCGGCGCGATTGGCTCAGAGTGGGCCAATGCCAGCCCAGCCTGGGCGATCAAGCGGCCCTTTACCTGGAGGCAGCAACCCGCAAATGCGCGGTCCTTCCGGCCCAACAGGATGGAATGACAGCGGGATACCCCCGGAGAACCGGCGCGGCGCTCCACCCAATTGGGCAACTGGCCGCCCCGGAGCGCAGCCTCCCCCGCCGGGGCAGGCAACGCGAAATTGGCCGGATGAGGCGCCAATGGAGCCGACCGGGCGCGAACATTCCCAGCCCTTGCCGCGCGGACCTGTCGGGCACTGGGAAGATGAAATCATAGCAAGCCGTTCGATGAGTCGGCCATTGCCAGGAACGATGCAGAACATTTCGGCTGATGTCCGCGAAGAGAAGCGACAGGCCCAACGTGCGCCAGAGCGCCTGGAGCCAGTCTGGGATGACGATTATCACTGGGGTTGGACCGACCAGGAAGTGCTTACGCTGTCGGGGGCCGTCAACGCGCTGGTAGGCGCAGCTATTGGTGGCCTGGTAGGCGCAGCAATCTGGGTAGGGGTTGTCGTCGCTGCTGGCCTCACCTTGCCCTATCTCACGGTGCTGGTTGGCTTGCTGGCCGGAATTGGGGCACGTCTTGCTCTTGAACAGACCCGTCCCTGGTCGCTTGGCTTGTTTGCCGCGCTGGGCGCGGCAGTGGCCTATGTGGCCGCTCAATATGGCCTGTTTGATGTTGCCCTGGTCCGGCAGGGAACCGCTGCCGGGTGGTTTGTACTCTCGCCGGTCCATTTCATCAGCGTCTATGTGGATTACATCATTGGCGTGGCCGATGACGTGAACACTGCCCTGGGGCAGACCGGCACGCATCCCGTCGAGCCAGTTTTCTTGCTGATCTGTATGGGCGTGTGCTGGGCACTGGTGCTGCGGCGCAAGTGATAGCACCCAAAAGTCCTGCCTGGGGCCACAAAGCGTACAAGCCTGAGCGATATGGTATACAACTCATGTATGGTTGTCATGTTGTGCCTATTGTGCGTGGCAAAAAACTATAAGAAAAACAGTCTGGAACACTAGCGAATGAATGATTCACGTTCTCGCGGTCCAACACGCCCCCCGAACCGAAGCCCATTTTTCCGCGACCCTCGCCCCAATCTGGAGCCTGAGCCGGGTTTCGAGGAGGAAGCCCCTTACCGCCCACCGCATGGCCCCCGCGAGCCTGGCGGCCCGCCGGGCAGACGCCCACCGCGCGAACCCGTTGAGCCGGGCATGCCCCCTTCTGGCAGGCGTTTCCCGCGCGATATGGACGACCCTGATGGCGGTTTCGAGCGACGGCCTTCGCGTGCCTCAGACGATTTCGATCCTGATTTCAAGCGACGACCCTCACGTGGCCCAGATGATTTCGATCCTGGCTTCGAGCGACGGCCCCCGCGCCGGTCGCGCCCGCCAGACATGAATGCGGAGATGCCATTACAGCGCAGGCCACGCGCTGCCTCGCTGGAGCGACCCGACTGGGAGTATGGCGAGCCAGAGATGCGCGACGGCAGGCCCAACTCGCGCGTTCGAACAGATCGGGGGCCAGGCAGCCGACCACGCCGCCGCTCGCGCCCCCCGGACTGGGCATCCGCGCCAGGGTCATCGGCCCGGCCACGCCGCCGAAAAATCCGCAAACGCTATCACTACGCCGCGCTGCTGGGCATCATGCTCTTTGCCTCGGTTGCCGGTATCTGCCTTGGCTTCTCCGGCCTGGGCAGCACCAGAGGCGCCAATATGCTCTTGATTGCCGCCAGCATTCCGGCTATGCTGCTGGGCATGGGCTGCGCTTTCGTATTCGTGTACTATTAACCCTCTTTTAACCCTCTTTTAACCCTCTTTCAGCGTCGATGCCCCGCCCTGCTGGCGGGGACGCTGGCGCTCTAGCCCCATCCACGCTTCAACGAGCGTTGACATCATTCGCCTGTCACATGTGATCCAGGCCACTATCAGTTTGTAAGCCGACTCATAGCACACAGCAAGCCTATGTGGTTCACTATGCCTGGAAAAACCCTTTATGTTCTTTCGCCTCGCTAGCCATGCCGGATCGGCAGGCTATCCGTTCACTCCCTGGCCTGTATCCAGGAAGGAGATGCTTGTATGCAAAGAAGAGTTTGCCAGGCCCTGTTCTTGTGCGCTCTGCTGGCGCTGGTAGGATGTGGCACGCAGAGCGCTTCAACCCCCACATCCACACCATCAACGGCTCCAACAGCCGTTTCAACGAGCATGCCCATGCCCACAACCGCGCCGACAACGTCGTCCTATCCCACTCCGGTTGGTATACCGGCCCCATCTGGGCCGCTGCTGTACGCCAGCCTGAGTGATGGCACGGTTGTAGCCCTCAGCCCCAGCGACGGTACCGTCTACTGGCGCCTGCACCTTGTCGGCTCCCTGAGCGCGCCTGTCGTGGCGAATGGAATGGTCTACGTGGGTGCAGGCGATCAAAACCTGTACGCGCTGGATGCGCTCACCGGGACCGTGCGCTGGCGCTATCAGGTCGGCCAGCAGTTCACTCTATCAGCAGCCAGTGGGGAAGTCTTTGCCTTTGCATCGAATGGGACGCTTTCAGCGCTCAACGCCAGCAATGCCTCGGTGCTGTGGCAGAAAAACCTCTCTGGTGGCATCTATGTCCCGCCTGTTACGGACAATGGGGTCGTCTACGTTGGGGCTGGAGATGGCCTTTACGCTTTCAACGCGCAAGATGGCAGCCAGCGCTGGCATGACAAGATCACAGGCGGCGTCGCCTCTGACGTGTTATTGGCCGATGGGGTTCTCTACACCCTTGGCATGGATGGCAATTTCTACAGCATCAACGCCAGCGATGGCAGCACCCATTGGAAGATCGTGTACGGGGTCGTAGCGACTGCCAGCCCCCTCCTTGCTGTGGCTGACGGTGTCCTCTATCTCGATACTGAGACTGGCGCTGCTGGTGGCTCGAATGGCGGAGCAGGAGGCAACATCGAAGCATTCAACACCAGCAATGGGGCTATGCTCTGGAAGGTAGTACCGAGTATATTCGGCTCGCTCACCGCAAGCAATGGAACGCTGTATGTGAGCGCATCAAATAAGCTCCTGGCGCTTCAGAGCAGCAATGGGGCGCAGCGCTGGAGTGTCAGCATTGCCGGAAGTTCAGCAGCCTGGGTGGTCAATACCCTGATCTATGTAGGGTCAAGCGATGGCAAGGTCTACGCGCTCAAGACTGCCGATGGCTCGGTCTCCTGGCAATCGCCGATGGGGAATGCCGTCACAGCGCTCACGTTTAGCCAATAGAACATCAATGGGGCCAGCCACTGCGCTGACCCCATATGATCCTGCTCATAGACTTCCTCCTGCCAACAGCCTTCCCATAATCCCACGAGCGTGTCTTGCCTGCCTCTTACAGACCGTTAGTAATCGTGCTAAAGATGTTGCCGATTTGTGGACCCATCAGCACAAGAATAGCGATGACCACGATAGCAACCAACGCGATGATGAGCGAATACTCGACCAACCCCTGACCACGCTCTGCACCTTTTCGCTGCCTTGAAAAGCGCTGTCTCAGCATGCAAACACCTCCTTATCTGGCATTGAACACATCCCCGGCATCCCCGATGGCAGAGAGGTTATTCCTAATGGCAGTCAACCTCTACTCAACTATGTAACGGATAAGAGACAGATTAGTATCTCCATCATCAGATGTCAGTACAGAGAAGCCCCAGGCAGGGGATGGTAGTCTGTTTCCTGCCTGGGGCTTCATGGCCTTCAGATTGCGCTGCTACTTCTCTTCTTCATCCACCACTTCCTCTTCCTCCTCATCCTCCTTGCGGTGTGTCAGGTAGCCGTGCATCACTTCTTTCAGGTCGGCGAAGGTGGTTATCTCATCCAACCCCTCGATCCAGTCTGTCAGCTTGGGCGGCGCATTGGTAGAGTGGGCATAGGCCAACAGTTGGTCACGGGTGACGGGATAGGGCGCGCCGCGCAGGTGGCGATGATAGGCATAGCCGACCTGCACTTCGCGCGGATTAGCGAACGTATAGTTCTCATCCAACTCTTCCAGCCGGACGATCATATTTGGCGGCGCCTCGTTCTCGCGGGCCTTCGCCAGCAGAGAGGCGCGCGTGGCGGGATACTCGACGCCGTGCAGATAATGCTGGAAGATAATAGGGCTGATGCTCCTGGAAGCCCGGCGGCCTGCCGGGGCCGCCCTTTCGCGGCGTTTGCGCTTTGACCCGCTCACCGGCCTGGGTTCAATCAGCAGCGTTTCCTCGGCAATATCCGGGTTTTCGTGCGCTGGCCCGACGGGGGGCGCCACATCGGTCCTGCTGGCGAAGAGCAGCGTTTCCTCGGCAATATCTGGGTTTTCGTGCGCTGGCCCGGCAATCTCTGCGCTGGGTGGAGGCAGGGTCGGCGCGGTTGGTTCTTCTGGCAGTTCCTCCAGCGTTGGCGCGGTGGGCGATTCCTGCGGTTCCTTGGGTGGAATCTCTGGCGGTGTTGCTGGCGGCACAACCGGAGTTGGGCGCGCAGGCCGCAGCACTGGCGGCGCCACGGGCGGAGGCGTGACCACAGCCACTTCTACCGCTTGCTGCGTCGCTATCGTCGCCTGAATCACGTTGACCCGCTCCGTCATTGCGGTAGCAAAGCGCAGTTCGCTGTCGCGGCGCGTGCGATGAATAATCAGGTAGACGGCGGGGGCCAGGAACGCCAGCGCGATCCCAACCGTCTCAGCGGTAGAGACCGTCCCAACCACCACCGTAACCAGCACAGCGACAACAGCGATCAGGATCAGCAAGACCGGCCCACCCCAGCGGCGGCGGAAACGGTTAGACGCCTTGTGGCGACTGTTGCCATGCTGCTGGTGCAGCGCCAGCGCCGCGCCGCTCCCGGCGGCGGCTGCCGCCGCGTAGACATAGGTTTCGCGCTCTTCCACTTCCACCAGATCAAGCTCGCCTTCTTCCTCCAGCAGCAGTTCCTGCGTGATGATGACGCGCTCGCTGAAGACCTCCCAGAAGCTGACATCGGTTTCACCGCGCCCGATGCGATAGCTGCTGAGGCCGCTCACCCAGAGCGCGGCCAGGGACGAGCGATCCACATTGGGGCCGGTGCCCAGAGCTTCCAGCCGACTGCGCCGCTGGCGCGCGCGGGCCAGGATCACGAGTTCGGTTCCCAGCGCCAGCACCCAGAGGACAACCAGCAGGATCACCACTTCATTTAGCACCGTCACGCCAGGTGCCGTCGCGCCGACGATCAGCCCCACCCCTACCAGGACGGCGCCCAGCAGCAAGGGCGTAAAGAAAACGACCAGGCGCCGGGTGCGTTTGTCCTGGGCGGTCCGCAGGTCGCGGTGGCGCCGGGCGTGCTTATTGCTGAGGACAATATAGTTAAAAGATTCCACCAGAATAAAAATGGGGATCGTCAGCGCGAGCAAGGCAACGCCTGCACCGACAATCAGCGACCCCTGATTATGATCGTAGTAATCGATGATGCCAATCGCGCCCACCATTCCCAGCACCAGGGTGGCAATCACCAGCAGGAAATGAATGGAGCAGACCATCGAACAAACTTCTTTAGGCCGCAGAAACAGAAAGGCGATCAGCCAGCCCACCACAGCGCAGGCCAGCATCGCCACCAGCGCGGCAATGGTCAAGGGCAGCGAGAACAGATTGTTAAACAGATTGGTCAGGGCGTCACGCAGCGACGATGACGCATCGAGAAGGGATAGGGAGTGCATGGGCATCCCTCCTTAACAATGAAATCAGCAATTTTCTCAGAGAAGCAAGTATCTATTGCTGCCAGCAGTATACAGGCAAGAGAGCCTGCCAGTCAAGGGGATAGGAGTAAAGGATAGGTAGGTAGAAATACTGAGGCGTAGTCGGCAAAAGAGTATCTTGCAACCTGGCCCCGAACCTGATACGTATACTCTATGGAAGAGCATTGAGAAGGCTCAAGCCAATAGTCGAAAGGCAGGCCAGCAATGGGCGAGATGCGTTATCGCAAGCCCAGTGTGAAAACGCTGCTGGGCGTCACGAAATGGAAAAAGCGCGCCAAGAAGGCGCTGGGCATCAATAAGCTGCTCGCGCCGTTCCGCGCCGTGAACAATTATCAGCGGCGCATGCTCCGCCGGGCGGGCTACTACAGCCCAGAGATGAAGATGATGCGCGCGATGAAACGCGGACAGGTAGCAGGTCCGATTGGCCCGCTCCAGGTCGGAGAAGGTGAATCGGGCAAACACAGTCAGGACGATCATGCGCTCTTGATGGCGGCCATGCTGGCAAAAGGCATGGATGGGGAGAAGCAGGGCCATAAGAACGACGATGATGAAGGCGCCAGGCTGGCCCAGGCGATGCTGCTGGCCTCAGCGCTCAAAGGGTCGCAAGCAAAGCCCACGCCCAAAGACGACGACGAGACGCCGCCCGCGCCCAAGGGCCGCCGGGCGGCTCGACCACGCGCTGCCGCAAACGATGAGGAAGAAAAGCGCGGCGCGGCATCAGGCAAGCACGCCAACGACGAATCAAAACCAAAGCGCCATCGCGGCGCGCGGCTCTTTGGCCTGTTCGTGGTGGCCGTATTGACCGCTGCTGCGATTTTCACCGCCTGGTTCTATTGGTTCGCATAGGCGAGAACCCACTATATGTTTCACGCGCTTCATCAATGAGGCGCGTTCAGCGCGCTCAGGGAGACCGGATCGGCCTCCCTGTTTGTGTTCTTTCCACCGCCCACAGAGAGCGCTGGCATTGTGGTCTAATTACACAAAAGAGGGTGTGGGCACGCGAGGGGCCATCTGCCCCTGGTAAGGAAGTGGGAGCTATGGATAACTCTATTCTTCTTGAGAGTATTATTATTTTCCTCTTGATCCTGGCAAACGGATTCTTTGCCGCCTCGGAGATTGCCGTTGTTTCTGCGCGCCGCAGTCGACTTCAGCAGATGGCCGATGCCGGGCGGCGGCGGGCCGGGCAGGCGCTTGAACTGGCTGAACATCCTGATCGCTTTCTGGCGACAGTCCAGATTGGCATAACCCTTATCAGTACGTTTGCTTCGGCCTTCGGTGGTGCCAGCATCAGTCATGTAATTGCCGGGTGGCTGGCTTCTCTTCCAGTCCTGACCCCTTACGCGGAAACGCTGGCCCTTATCATCGTGGTTGTCGTGATTACCTATCTCTCCCTGGTCATTGGTGAACTGACACCCAAGCGCCTGGCGCTGCGACACGCCGAAGGCATAGCGATGGCCGCCGCGCCGGTCATGAATGGGCTGGCGCGCCTCGCGCGCCCGGTTGTGGCGCTGCTCACCTCCTCAGCCAACCTCATCCTGCGCCTGCTCGGCCAGGGGCGGGCAACCGCTGCTGCCGTGACAGAAGAAGACATTCTCTATCTGACACGCGAAGGCGCCGCCAGCGGTGCTGTCGAGCCAGGGGAAGCCCAGTTCATTACGCGCGTCTTTCAATTCACAGATCGCCTGGTGCGCGCAGTGATGACGCCCCGCCCGGAGATTGTGGCCCTTGATGTGAATGCCCCTTTTATGGAGGCGGTCAAAGCGTTTATCACCTCTGGCTACTCTCGCCTGCCAGTCTACGAGGGAACGCTTGATACTGTCGTAGGAGTGGTATTCGCCAAAGACATGCTGCGGGCCACAACGATGCTGGAACCGCCCGATTTGCGCACGCTGGCGCATCCCGCCATTTTTGTCCCGGAGCATCAGCATATTGACGACCTGCTCACCATATTTCGGCGCGAGGGTGAGCATCTGGCGCTGGTGGTGGATGAGTACGGCCAGGTAGTGGGTCTGTTGACGCTGGAAGATGTGCTGGAAGAACTGGTAGGTGAGATCGAAGACGAATACGATGTGCCCGAAGACCGTCCCATCGTGCAGCGCGAAGATGGAAGCTGGCTGGTAGATGGCAAAGAAGCCTACGAGACGGTGCAGCGGGTGGTGGGTCTGCCTGAGATACCATCAGAGGAGCATGGCCTCTATACCAGTCTGGCGGGTTTTATCCTGGCGCGGCTGGGGCGTATCCCGTCGGTGGGCGATACGCTGCGCGCGGATGGCTATGTGCTGGAAGTGGTGGATATGGATGGGCGGCGCATTGATCGCGTTCTGATCCGGCCAGCGCCGGAGGCCGCACCCGCCGGGGATGAGAAGCCAGACGATACAGACGAGAGGGCAATGTAACACGTCATGAGGCGCGGACGTTGTCCGCGCCCTGGCGTGCCAGGCAGGAAGTGTTTAGCCCAAGAGTAGTTGTTCGATCACCCGCGAGCCGCGATGCCGCAGCAGCTTCAGTTCCCCATAGACGATCCATTGGGCTGCCCATCCACCCCCTGCCCGCTTCTTGAGATGCTGATAGACGCGCTCGAACTGCCGACACTGCTCAGCCAGGATGGACACATAGACCGCGCGCTCTGGCACGAGCGCTGCCGCTTCCAGCGCGTCTATCGCTCGCCACAGGGCTTGCCGCAGCAAGCGATCTATCCCGCGCTGGTCTTGCTCCCAGAGCGTGACCTTTTGGAAGCGGGGACGGGCCAGGTGCTGCACCAGAAAGGGCACGGGCATCAGCCGACGCCGCTCCGGCGGCAGCGCCAGATCGTGTTCAGCCGCTTCCAGCGTGTCGGCAAAGACCTGCTGGACATAGCCGCGCACGTCGGGGTCGATCTCGGCCAGCAGCCAGGAGAGAAGCAGCCAGAGCGCGCTGGCCTCACCCCGGCCCTCTCCAACGGGGTTGGAGAGGGAGTTAAAGGGAGCGAAGGACATGAGACAACCTCCAGGGACGCGGCCCGCCCCCAGGCCGCGCCAGCAACACAACAGCCACCCTGGTGGAGCTTCTGCGCCAGAGGCCAGCCACGCTGGCGATGAATCTCTGGCCGGTTGGCAGAAGGCAAGAAGGTGGCTGTGGAGGTCTGTTTTTCCCGTACAATGAACTGCGGCCTCATCTTCCTGGCTCCTGTCAGGGGTGGGGTGATGGCTGGCCGGTGTTTAACTCATCGGCCATGCCAGCCGTTGCGGAACAACTCGCGCCCAACAATACAGCGCTTGGTGAGAGTATACCGGCTTTTTCACCGCCTGTCAAATTGCGCGCACGGGCATAGGACTTTTTGGGGGTAGCTGAAGAGCGCAGGGCGATGGACAAGTCACGCGACTGGCGGCTGAAGGCCGCGCCTGGAGGCGGCGCCGCCAAGCCTGCCTGCCTGGGCTTCAAACGTATGATGGGTGTGCGTCTCTCTCACGAGAGCGATGAATCATCTGTAACCATTCCTGAAGTCAGACAACTCAGACAACTCGGACAGCCCCCGCGCGTTTTTCCCAGTTGGACCACCTGGACCACTCCCCCCATTACCGGAACATTCCGGCTGCAAAAGAACGCCTGCATAGGCGGCTTGACAACCGTGCTATGCTAGAAAGAAACGGCTGTGATGGCGCATGGAAGGAGTATCCCGCGTGGCCGCCAACTTCATCACGCCCAATGCTCTTTGCTATGGCGATAACCTGGATATTATGCGCGAGAGCATCGCCAGCGAGAGCGTTGATCTTATCTATCTGGACCCGCCCTTTAATTCCAATCGCAGCTACAACGTCCTCTTCAAGAATGAGCGCGGCGTGGAGAGCGAAGCGCAGATCACGGCCTTTGAGGATACCTGGCACTGGAACCAGAAGGCCGAGGAGACCTATCACGCCCTGCTGACCAGAGCGCCCGATCATGTCGCCCGCACGATCAGCGCGCTCTATAGCTCGATTGGCACCAACCAGATGATGGCCTATCTGGTGATGATGACCGCCCGGCTGCTCGAACTGCACCGCGTCCTCAAGCGCACCGGCAGCCTCTATCTGCACTGCGACCCTACTGCCAGCCATTATCTCAAGATCATCCTGGATACGATTTTTGGATTTGAGAACTTTAGGAATGAGATTGTTTGGCGGCGCACCACCCCCAAGGGACTTATAAGCCGTCGATTGCCGCGAACGCATGATATACTGCTGTGCTATCAAGCATCAGAAGAAGCTACCTGGAATACTGAGGCTGCCTTTCTCCCTTACGATGAACAGGCACTTGATGAAAAAACTGCTGGAAAATACCGCTTGCGTGATGCAGACGGGCGGTTGTATCAACTTGATAATCTCACTAACCCTAACCCTGATCGGCCAAATCTTACATATGAGTTTCTTGGCGTCACTAAAGTCTGGCGCTGGACGAAAGAGCGTATGCAAGCGGCATATGATGCTGGCCTTGTCGTTCAGCCGAGTCCTGGGGCTGTTCCTCGCTTGAAGAGGTATTTAGATGAGCAGCATGGAAGGCCGATAACAGATGTATGGACTGATATTGATCCGATCAACTCGCAGGCACAAGAACGCTTGGGGTATCCCACTCAGAAGCCGCTGGCGCTTTTGGAGCGTATCATTAGCTTGAGCAGCAATCCTGGCGATGTCGTGCTTGACCCCTTCTGCGGCTGCGGCACGGCGGTGGCCGCCGCGCAAAAGCTGGGGCGCAGATGGATCGGCATCGACATCACCCATCTGAGCATCGCGTTGATGAAATACCGGCTGGAAGACATGTTCCCTGGCATCACCTTCACCGTTCACGGCGAGCCGCAAGACATCGACGGCGCCAGGCAGCTTGCCCAGGAGAGCCGCTATCAATTCCAGTGGTGGGCGCTCTCGCTGGTGCGCGCCCAGCCCTTTGGCGGCGAAGCGGGCAGCAAAACTGGCAAGAAGGGCAGCGATAAAGGCATCGACGGGATTATCCCCTTTATGGACGACGCCAGCGGCACGCGCAAGCGGGTGATTGTGCAGGTGAAATCGGGGCATGTCAATTCCGGCCTGATCCGCGATCTGGTGGGGACGATGAAGCGCGAAGACGCGCCGATTGGCGTCTTTATCACCCTGGAAAATCCCAGCGCCGACATGAAGACCGAAGCCATCAAGCAGGGGTTTTATCATTCGCCGCTCTGGAATAAGGACTATCCGGCGCTGCAAATCCTGACGATCAGCGACCTGCTGAAAGGCGCGCAGATCAAGATGCCGCCGGAGCATGGCACGTTCCGGCAGGCGCAGCGCGTGCGCCAGGCGCAGGCGGCGCAGGGCGCGCTCGATTTTGCCTTTGTGCCCGCTGGAGAGGACGAGGAAGAGTTCGGCGGCCATTGAAATGGCCGTTAGGGGCCTGCGGCCAGTCGGCCCAACCGGCGGGGCGGGTTTCCTGGCGGAACGCCCCTGGCGGCGAATGTATTCGCCGGATGCCTGGGCTGTCCCCAGGCAGAGTGGGCAGAGTGGGCGCCGCGCGTGTGGTATGGTAATGGGAAAGAAGACGGCGGGAAGGACAGGAAAAACCAAGCATGCACTGGGAACAATCCTACCAGGAGGCAGTGAGCGCGCTTTACGGGCTGATTCATCCGGCGGGAGTCGCGCCGCCGTTTGGGCATGGCGTCAAAGCGGCAGAGCAGCGGTTGGGGATGATGCGGCGCTTGCTGGAACTATTGGGCAACCCGCACGACGCTTACCGCGCTGTCCATGTGACGGGCACCAGCGGCAAAGGCTCAACCGCCACAATGATAGCCGAAGTGCTGCGCCAGAGCGGCCTGCGCGTGGGCCTCTATTCCAAGCCGCATGTGCAGCTTCCGCTGGAGCGGATTATCATTGATGGGCGTCCCGTGCATCCGGCGACGTTTGTTGGGCTGGTCGAGCAGTTTCAGGCGGCGGCGCGCGCGCTGGTCGAGCGCCACAGCTATACGCCAACGTATACGCAGGCATTGGTGGCAATGGCGCTGCTGGCTTTCGCGCAGGCTCAGGTGGATGTGGCAGTGGTGGAGGTGGGCGTAGGCGGGCGGCTGGACGATACCCATCCGGTGCATCCGCTGGTCTCGGTGATTACCAGCGTGGGGCTGGACCATACGGAACTGCTCGGCCCGACGCCAGAACACATCGCCCGCGAGAAGTCCGGGATTATCAAAGAGGGCGCGCCAGCCATCAGCGGCGTGATGGAGCCAGGACCGGCCAGCGTGATTGCCGAAGCGGCGCAAGCAGCAGGCTCGTCACTGGCTGTCCTGGGGCGAGATTTTCACTTCACGCCGCACGCGCTCGACCTGACCGGCGGTCATTTCACCTATGAGGATGCGGCGGGCACACTGCCGCCGCTTCAGGTTGGGCTGCTGGGCGCTCACCAGTTGACGAACGCCGCCATCGCGGTGGCTGCCTTGCGCGCCGCCGGGGAGCGGCTGGGCCGCCCGCTGCCGCTGGAAGCCTATGAGCGGGGGCTGCGCCTGGCCTGGCTGCCAGGGCGGCTGGAGAGAGTGCAGCGCGAGCCGCTGGTTCTGCTGGACGCGGCGCACAACGCGCAAAAGGCGCTGGCCCTGCGGCAAGCGCTGGATGCGCTTGTGCCGGAGCGCCCGCGCGTCCTGACGCTGGGCATTCTGGCCGATAAAGCCAGCGAGGAGATGATGGAGACGCTGGCGCCCGACGCGCGAACCATCGTCGTGACGCAGCCGCCGGTCATTGGCAGCAAACACCCGGAAACGCTGGAGCGTCTGGCCGCGCTGGCGCGGCGCTTCACGCAGCATGTGCTGGCTGAGCCAGACCCGCTGCGCGCCGTAGAGCAGGGGCTGAGCGCGACGCCTGCCAACGGCGTCCTCTGTGTCACTGGCTCGCTCTATCTGATTGGCGCGGTGCGCGAGCGCTGGTTCCCACAAGCCGCGCTGCTGGCTCAGGCGGCCCAGGCGCGCCCGGCATCTTTCAACAAATCAAGCACTAAATCATAGGCAGCGACTTCGCCCGCGAGGCTTGCCACTGCCAGCGCGTCTCTGGTCGGTTCCCAGTCGCGGCGCGCCCGCTCGCGCTCATCAATCAGATGATGGCGCAGTTGGCCGGGCGTGTAGCGCGCGCCTTCGCCCTCCATATATTTAGCAATGGCGGCCAGCACATGCTGCTGGCCGCGCCAGCTTGCGGCAATCGCGCCATCTGAATTTTCTACCTCATGCGCGGCGCGTGCGCTCCAGACACGCAGCCGCTCCTGAAATCCTTCAAGACTCAGGGCCATCGCAGCCTACTCCTGTTCAGGGAACAATTGACCAGCCTGGCGGAAGTTCATAGGCGAACTCGCGGCGGCTGAGAAAACGCCCGTTATGGTAATTCACTGTGCCCGCGCGTTCAATGGTATCGTACATGTTTTGAATCTGCACGATGCGCTTGCGCGGCAGGTTAAAGAGTACCACGCCAGCCTTCACACTTTCCAGGCTGGCATCGCGCGTGCGCTCATCCACCACGCGGAAGACCGGCGTTTCCTGAGCGGGAAGCGTGTCAAGCTGCTCCTGAATCGCGCGATGGTCCCCTGGGAGATTATGCTCATCAAAAACGGCCAGGCCGTTCAAAACATAATCGCGCAGCGTGCGGTCATAGCGCCGGGTGGCTTCGAGCAGTTCACGCAGCGATGAAGGGTCTTCGGCGCACGCCGCCACAAGGGCCGTCAATGCAGAACTATGGATGACAAAGCTGACAGTTCCCTGGTCATCCAGGACGGTAAAACGCATGACATCTGCCACGAGGAACGTTCCTTTCTGGAAAGAAGCGCCAGGCGCGCTTGGGCCAGTATCTCTATTATACCCTTTTCCTGAGCAGACGGCAAGACAATGCGTTGGGAGCTTGACTTTCTGGACAAACTTCAGTATACTAGCTTTGTTGACAGGCAGATTGCCTATAAAATCTGCCCTCTGGGAATAGAGCGAGGGAGGTGATTGCCAGGCTTAGAATACCCTTCTGAAACGTAGGCCCAGGTATTCACGAGGAATCAACCTATTTTGAAAGGGGGAAAAGGCTAGATGGTCCAAGAGACGAAAGTTGCCATGACGACCTCTGAGGCAGGACGCAAAGGGGGCAGCGCCGTGCGCGACAAGTACGGCGAAGACTACTATCGCCGCATCGGCAAGCTTGGAGGAACTGCGCTGAAGGACAAGCGCGGCAACGACTACTATCGCTCTATAGCGAAAAAAGGCGGGCGGGCCAATGTCGACAAATATGGCCCGGATCATTTTTCGCAGATGGGCAAAAAGGGAGGCAACGCCACCAAGACCAGCCAGCCCTCAGATTTTTATAGTCGGATTGGCAAGATGGGCGGCGCAGCCAAGCGCCGCAAGAAAGCTGTGTAGCCAGGCTGAAGCCAACTGGCACTCTGGCACTGCTCCTGGCAGAATCTCTGTTCACTGTTCCCACCACTATCACACTGTATTTGGCAAGGTCTACCTTTCTGGTTGCCCATTTGGGCACATAGACCGCAATTGGTAAGAGAGTATTTGTTATTGGATCGCATCTGGGCCTTGTGAACCAGATGAGGATTGAGATAAATGTGGGAAGAGCGAGGCGCGCCTGGAGTTTCTGGCCCTGACGGCAATCTGTGTACATGGTAGTGCGTCTCAGAGCAGTTTCTATCAGCCGCTCTGGAATTCTTCTTCCCCAGGGCGGCTGCTTCCCCTAACAGATCAGCCAGTAGCTGCCCAACAGGCGATAGCATCAGTTTGCTCTGCTTATCTCTCCTGGCACATAATAGGGACAATCGGATATTTGCCTGGAAGAAAGCTGGCCCGATTGTGACATCCCCGGAGGGCTTACCGGCCATTATTAGCGCGCACCTGCGCCTCTATCAACTCTATGACATCAGCTACAGCATTGATCTGGAACATGCCCGCCGCTCCCTGCTGACGCCAAGCGCTCGCGCTCGCCCGGTGGTGAGCCGGGGCGCCAGAATTGATATTCCCCAGCTTCCGCTGGAAATCCATTTGAACGACTACCCGGTGACGCTGGGCGGCAAGAAGCTGCGCGGCCATATGCAGGCGCGCGTCTATGATCTGGGGATTGTGGCGCTGTCGCTGGTCGTTGCCTTGCCGACGCCGCTCACCTGGAACGAGTCTGTCGAACTGCTGGCCGACGCGCAGGCGTTTCCTGCCGAAGTGGCAGCGGCGTTTGGGGAAAGCCTGGAGGGACTGCGCAAACGTCTGGAGCCAGCCATCGAACGCCCAAACAAGACGGTACGCGGCGAAGACTATACGATTTTCTTTATTGAGCGATTGGCCGCTGGCCCACCCGCCGCAGCGCTGGACCGCCATCCGATGCTGCTTCAGGTCGCGCTGGGCGAGCGCAAAAAGCTGAGCGCGGCGGCGGCCTCGCTGGCGACAAGCCTTAGCTATTATGAAGATGATCTGATCTTTCTCACCTGGAGCGCGGCAATCGTTATCGAGCCAGATGTGGAGGCGCGCGAAGATGCGGAACTGCTGCTGGAATTTGCCAATGTGCAGTTGCTCTCGCTCCGCTCGTATGACGCGGAGGTCGAGCGGGATATGCAGCGCCTGACGCCGCGCATCGCGCGCCCGCGCCGTCCGCAGTGGATAGCGCTGCGCTCAAGCGGCGGCTTTCTGCGCGAAATTCACACGCTGATCGCCGACATCACCGAGACCAGCGCGCGTATCGGCAACGCGCTCAAAGTGACGGAAGATGTCTACTGGAATCGGGTTTATTCAGCGGCGCTGGGCGTCCTGCGTGTCCAGGTCTGGCAAAACGGCATCGACGAAGCCGTAAAGGTGCTGCGCCAGACGGCTTCCCTCTTGCACGAAGAGACTCAAGCCGCCTGGGGGATGCTGCTGGAGGTGCTGGTCATTATCCTTATCGCCGTTGAGTTGATCGTCGCGCTGCTGCGCCTGCACTAATGGCGGTAGGTCCAGAAGCGGTGGAAGCTAAAGTTGACGACGGTAGCCAGGATGAGCGCCACTGCCTGAGATGTCAACGAGGACAGATGCGCCAGATAGTACCCCATATCCGAGACCAGCAGCGTGAAGACAAATCCAAAAGCGGCTGGGCCATGAAAGCGCAGGCAGCGCAGCCACCAGGGCCGCCGGCTATCAATCAGTGAGCGAAAGGTGAAGCGATCATTCAGGAAGAAGCTGCACAGCAGCGAAATCTCGGTTGCCAGCACGATATAAAGCGCGTGGGGCAGCGCGGTGTAGCGCGCAAAGGCCCAGACGCCCAACAGATTCACCAGCGCCGACAGGCCCCCGGCAAACAGAAACAAGATGACGCGCAGCGCCTCGACCCCATTGCCCCGTGTATAGACATTCAGATAATGGAGTGACCACAGATACAGCGCCTGACTGCGCCTCATAGGCAATTCAGGCGCGAGCGATGTTTCCCCTTCTTGAAGTGTCTCAACACGCGATACCATTTTCCTCAATTCTCCTTACATTACGCAGTATTTTTTCATCAGATAGCACTAACTGAGATGGGCTAAGGCAGACGTTCGGCTTCCAGTGCCCGCTCAGGCGCTTCGCCTGGCTGTGGCTGAGCGTCTTCTTTGAACTGCTCGCCCTTGGGGGCAGCCGGGGCGTGCTGCTCCTGGTATCCCAGATAGGCGAGGAGGCAGATCAGCCCGCCCACCGCCAGCAGCGCCGACGCCCGCGCCGGGTGGTTGAGCGACCATTGTATCCCGATCCACGTCTCCGGGCGCGCCAGAGCAGATGTGCCATACCTGAGCGTCGTCACAGCGGCGCTCAGGATAAGTCCACCAACGATACAGATGCCCCATGCCCACTTGATGCCCGGCCAGAATCTGGCAAGCCGCTTATTGAAGGGCAATTTTCTCAAAAGCGAGAGCAGGGGAGGCAGCAAGAGCAATACGCTTCCCCAGGTACACACCAGCAGGATGGGGTTAAAAGGGGAGTGCAGGCGCGGCATATCTGAATAACCACCCGCCGCAACAAGAGCAAGCTCGTACAGCCCCAGCAGAGAAAGCGCGCCTATCATCTGCCCTCGCCGGGTGGGCCGCCAGAATAGCAATCCCAGCCAGAACAGGGCAACCAGCGGAAAGAAGCGGTACAGGAAATAGACCTGAGCCGAAAGCTCCTGCAACTCGATGAGGGGGAGCGCAAACGGCCCCTGAGTGTTGACGTTTGAAAAGGCATAATAGGGATTCGATGAATTGATAAAGACGGGGATCGTATGCAGGAAAAACTCAACCGGATGATGGTACACAATCGATGAAGCATAGCTATCAGCAAGCGCCCAATAGTTCGCCGTGATTGGCGGATAATAGAGTGCAAAGGTGTAGGGACTGCGCTCCCCGCCTGCGGCCAGATAAGCGTCCAAACGCTGGGTAACAGCGGCATATTGGGGCGGAGCCTCATTCTGCATATTGTATTCAATAACCTTGCCCAGCAGATTGATGCCCTGGACATCGGTGATACCAGGAAACCCATTCTGGGTGGCATTGACATAGATAAACAACCCCAGACAGCCATACAACACCAGCACGGCGGCAACAGCATGCGGCAGCAGGCGACGGAACGTGCCGCGCCGCGCCGCAATAAAGAGGAGATAGGCAAAAATCGGCACTGGCGCATAAATCCATTCGGGATGCGTCATAAAGGCAAGGAGCGTAAAAGCGGCCACCAGCCAGAGATACCGGACGCGCAAGGTGAAGATACACAGGGTCACACTCAGCGCAAGCGAGGCCACCACCCACATAGCAAAGCTCTCGCTCATCACCGGCTTCACAAACGCGATCAGATAGGTATTGAGGCCAACGAGCAGGCCAATAGTCAAGGCCATCCAGGCGCGCCGGAACATCAGGCAGGTGATGCCATAGATCTCAAGCGTCGCGGCTACAAAGAGCATGCCCTGCGCGATACTCACGGCAGCCAGATTCCCCTGGCCCGCCAGCAGAAACACCAACGCGATAAACAGGGGATAGCCTGGTGTGCGTACCGGATCAACCAGCTTGCCGCTGCTCAGGATATGCTGCGTCACCGTAAGATAGCTAGCGGTGTCGGGGTCTGTCTCCACCTGTGGGTGATTCACATAGAAGGCGATCACGGCCAGGCTGGTAATCAGGAGCAGGATCAAGCCAAACGACCAATAGCGCGCGCCATGCCAATCATCGCGCAGGGTATGCCTGGCCTGCCGGACACGCCGCCCGACGTACCGGCCAATGCCCCAGAGAGCCGCCTTCACACGCTGAAGAGGCGCTGTATGAGGCTGATTGAATATGGCGTTGGCCTGAAACACGGCTCTCTTTCCCCTTCGTTTCCCAGGAGCGTCTATACATGCTCCAGCAAAGATATGCGCTTCCCCGCTGGACAAACTAGCTTGCTTCGATTGCCTGGTCAGGTATCTCGTCAGAGAGAGGCTGACTGGTTTGATCTTTCTGGTCCTCCTGCTGCGCCCCAATGGTGGACACCACAGGTTGCAAACGATGGGCGCGATAGGCATAATAGGTGAGCAGCGCGCCCAGAAAGATAGGGAGCAGGATGAGAGGGGTTCTGGCCGGATGACCAGAGAACCAGCGTATCCCCACCCAGGCGCGTGGATGTGCCAGAATAGACACGCCATAGAGGAACACCGAGGCTCCGGCGCTGAGAAGTAGCCCGCCAGACAGGACTGTTCCCCAAACCCACCAGATACGCCGCCACAACCGGCTCAGAAGCCGTGTGACGACGGCATGCTCACTGAGTACCGATGACGGGAGGACCAGGCTGGTCAGCAGGCTTCCCCAGATTACCATTAGCAGCAGCGGATCGACCGGGGCGCGAAAGCGCATGTACTCACCATAAGCGCCCACCGAGGTCAGCGTCAGGCTGTAAAGCGAGAGCAGCACAATGGCTCCCATTGCTTCTACAGAGCGCAGGCGCGACGTGCGCCGCCAGAAGAGCAGCACGATCCAGAGCAGCGCAAGTATTGGAAATAACCAATAGAGAGAATAGAGAAAAACAGAGAGCGTCTGGAGTTGGAGGAGCGGAAACGCAAAGACCCCTTGAGGGTTGATCTGCGAGTAGGGATAATAAAAATACGGCACACTGATGATGACAGGGATGGAATCAAGCACAAACTCAACCGGATGGCGTTCAATGATTGCCAGCGCATATTGGCCGGCGAGAGACCAATAATGATCGGCAAGCGGTGGATAGAGGCTGGCAAGGTCGTAGGGGTTCGCGCCGCCGTGCTGCACATAGGTATTGACCACCTGCGCCACCGCAGCATACTCCGGCGGAGCTTCATTCTGCATATGATACTGCATCACTTTGCCCAGCAGGTTAATGTTCTGAACGTCCGTGACCCCAGCCACACCATACTGCGCAGCGTTCTGATAGATATAGAGACCTAGCACGCCGTACAACACCAGCACGGCGGCAACAGCATGCGGCAGCAGACGGCGCAGCTTGCCGCGCCGCGCCGCAATCACCATCAGATAGAAGAACAATGGTATGGGAACATATATCCAGTCCGGGCGCGTCATGAATAGTATCAGTGTCAGGACAGCAACCAGCCAGAGGTCACGCAGCCGCAGGCTGCGTACAAACAAGACAACGACAAGCGCGAGTGTCACTACGAGCCAGATGCTGGTTCCTTCAATAATGACAGGTTTACTATAGGAAAGCAGGTAGGTATTCGTGACGACCAGCAGCCCAACGGCCAGAGCAACCCAGGCACGGCGCAAAATCATACAGGCGAGTAGATAGACCTCAAGCGTTGTCAGAACGAATAGCACCCCATGTACCACACTCACTGCCATCAGATTTCCCTGCCCTGCCAGCAGATAGACAATGGCGATCAACAAAGGAAAACCGGGAGTGCGTGCCGGGTCCACCAGTTGCCCGTTCGCTAAGATATGCTGCGCTGCCGTCAGGTAAGAGGGCGTATCGGGATTGATTTCGGGCGCGGGGTGGTTCAGGTAATACGCAGTAACGACCAGGCTGGCAAGCACAAGGAGTACGAGGCCAAACGACCAACAGCGCGAGTTATGCCAATCGTCGCGCAGGGCATCTCTCACCCGGCGGGCACGCCGCCCGGCGTATCTGGCAATGATCGAGAGAGCTTCTTTCTTTTCCATCGCCCTGCTCCCTGTCGGACACACTAATTTGCTTCTATCGCCTGGTCAGGTACCGCGTCGGGAAGAGGCTGGCTGGTTTTATCTCCCTGGCTCTCCTGCTCCCCGCTTGCAGAGGCAAGCAGCGCGCGGCGGTGCGCGCGATATGAAAGCAAGGTAAGCAGCCCGACAAGCGCCAGCACAATCAAGCCGCGCGTGGGGTGATTTGCCAAGACTTGTACCACCAGCCAGGTACTTGGGTGAAACACGCCCTGCGCGCCGCCTGCGAGCCAGGCAAGCGCCACATTGACCACCAGCCCGCCTGCGATGAGCGCGCCCCAAAGCCACCATACAACCCGCCAGGGAATCGTCACCCAGCGGCTAATCTGTACTCCCCAGAGCGAGAGCGCCCAGAGCGCGCTGCCGTAGATAATCAGAATTAGCAGCGGCTCGAATGGGATATGCAGTCGCCAAAATTCAACATAGCCGCCCAGCGAGGTACAGAAGAGTTCATAAAACGCCAGCAGCACGACCGCACACATCATCTCGACCGAGGGCAGACGCGAGGTGCGCCGCCAGCAGATTAATCCCAGCCAGAGCAGCACAAAAACTGGAAAGGCAGGAAACGCCTGAGAGATGTCGCCGGTAATTGAGTTGATGGCAAGCAGCGGCGTCAGGAATGGCCCATGTGGCGAAATACTGGAAAACGATGTCACCTGCTGCCAGGTAGTCAGAAAGAGCGGCAGCGTGTCCAGAACAAATTGTATGGGATGATGAATCACCACCGCATCCGCATAGTTGCCACCAAGCTCCCAGTAGTTATTAGCAAAGATTGGATACTCGTCAGCAAGCTGATAGGGGTCTGGCGGATGAGTCTTCAAAAAGGTGTCGATGTCTTGAACGAGCGCGGCATACTCCGGCGGCGCTTCGTCCTGCATATGGTATTGCAAGACTTTGCCTACCAGATTCAGCCGCTGAACTTCTGTAATCCCATAGAAGCCATTCTGCTGCCCGTTCACATAGATATAGAGGCCCAGCACGCCATAGAGCGCCAGCACGGCGCCGAGCGCGTGCGGCAGCAGGCGACGGAACATGCCACGCCGCGCCGCAATAAAGAGGAGATAGGCAAACAGCGGCACTGGCAGATAGGCCCACTCCGGGCGCGTCATAAAGAGCGCCAGCGTCAGGGCAGCCACCAGCCAGAGGTCGCGCGCTTTCGAGCGCTGCACACAGACCACAACTGCCAGCGCCAGCGTTGCCACCAGCCAGAGCGTCAGACTCTCTACGACAATCGCTTTGATATAGGCCAACAGATAGGTATTGATGCCAATCAGCACCCCTATGGTAAAAGCGATCCAGGCGCGCTTCAGGATAAAGAGCGCGAGCGCGTATATCTCCAGCGTCGTCAGGACAAAGAGTACCGCCTGCACAATGCTGACGGCGAAAAGATTCCCTCGGCCAAAGACCAGAAAGACAGCGGTGATGAGCAGCGGATAGCCCGGAGTGCGCAGTGGATCAACCAATCCCTTGCCAGCCAGGATACGATTGTTTGCCACATTGACGTAATTAGCTGTGTCCGCGCTGGTATCCACTTCGGGGTGGTTAAGATAATAGGCGAGCAGCGCCAGAATGGTGATGAGAAGCAAGAGCAGGCCAAAGGAGATGACCCGCGTGCCGCGCCAATCGTCGCGCAGCCTATGCCAGAGGCGTTGAGCGCCCTGGCGCAGCTTCTGGCGAGAAGTAGAAAGAACGCCTGGCGGCTGTACAGCCGCCAGCGCAAGACGTTGCAGAGCAGAGACATAGAGAAACATCGCTGGCTCATCCCCTTCCATCGCGGCCAGGCGCATGCGGCGCTTAATCTATAAAGCGGAACTTGATGAGCGCCCACAGCGCGGGAAAGGCATCCTTCCAGGTGATCTTCTTGCCCTCTGCATAATCGCGCCCGGCATAGTAAATCGGCACCTCATAGATACGGTAGTGCCGCTTGAGGACTTTCGCTGTGATCTCCGGCTCAAAATCAAAGCGGTTCGAGCGAATCTTCATGCTCTTCAAGATCGGCGCCCGGAAGGCTTTATAGCCCGTCTCCATATCGGTGAGCATATTGTTATAGAGAATATTGGTCGTCAGCGTCAGCAGCTTATTGCCCAGATAGTGCCAGAACAAAAACGCCCGGTGGATGCCCAGAAAGCGCGATCCATAGACCACGTCCGCCTTGCCATCGGCAATCGGTTTAAGAACCACCTCCAGGTCCTTGGGATCATACTCCAGATCAGCGTCCTGAATGACAATGACCTCTTTGGTGGCATACTGCACACCCGTCCGAATCCCGGCGCCCTTGCCCTGATTTTTCTCGTGGTAGTAGATATGGACATTCTCCGGCCAGGGGGTATGCTGAAGAATCTCGCGGGTGCCATCAGTGGAGCAATCATCCACAATGATAATTTCTTTGGGATAAGGCGCTTGCTGGACCAACTCGACCACCTGCTGAATAGTCGATTTCTCGTTATAGACAGGAATTATCACAGAGACTTCCATGAGCGTGCATAGCCTCCTGATAGTCGTGAGAGATAAGATACGAACAGAGCCTGGTCCGACTTCTGCCCTATACAACGACTGTGCTGACCATTCTTAACGACGGATAACCCAAGTGTACCATGCCATTCAACAAGCGCTCTGGAGCAACACTAACCGGGCATCGGTCAGGCAATCAGAACACCCGCAAAGTACCATTGCCCCTTGATTTTCTCCCCCAACGCCGCTTATAAGTATGTAAGGAGCCACAACAGACCGGCACGTCGGTTTGTACACAAAAGCAGTGTGAATGGCATTGCCAACCCAGGCCAGGGCACGGAGCGCGCGCCCTTGGCGCTCACAGGAGGATACAGCCGTGATAGCGATGGATCAGCAGACTCGTCAGACGGTGCAGCAGTTTCTGGCAGAATATGATACCTTGTTGATTGCCACCGAGCGCGACCACCAGCCCTATACGACGGGCGCTTTTTTTGCGGAAGAACTGACCGAAAGCGGCGAGTTCAACCTTTACTTCACCTTTATCGTCACCTCGCGCAAGCTGGCGAATCTGCGCGATAATCCCAAGGTGGGTATCTTTGTCGGCCCCAGGCAGCCAACCATCTGGCTGGAAGGTACCGGACTGGCGGAGGTCATTGAAGATCCGCAAGAGGCTGAGCGCGCCAAGCAACTGGTGAAGAACAAGTCTGAGATGGCAGGGCAATTTATGGCGATGGTGCCCATTGTGCCGGTGCGCGTGAAAGTGAATTGGGCACGCATCACCGATCTGCGCGCGGGCTATGCCGTTACCGAGGTTAAAGCAGAGGAAGAGGTGCGAGCATGAGCGCGGCGGTGAGCGCCCAACCGGGGCGGCTGGCATTTTTTGCCCAGGCGACGCGCGCTGGCGCGCTGCCGGTGATGGTTGTGCCGGTGGTGCTGGGCACCGCCCTGGCCTGGGATCAGCAGCACGCTTTCAACATTGGTTTCTTCCTGCTGGCCTTTGTGGGGGCGCTGGCCGCGCATCTGGGCGCCAATGTCATCAACGATGTCTTTGACTTTCGCAGCGGCGCCGACCAGGCGGCAGCCACGCAGGACAGTGGAGACGAGAAACAAACGGTGCCAACCGGCTCAGTGCATCTGCTCACTGGCAAAATGACCCTGCGCCAATATGAGGTGCTGACGGTGATCCTCTTTGCAGTGGCGCTGGCCTGCGGAGCGGTACTCACCATCTGGCGGCCCTGGACGCTGGCCTTTGCTGTTGCTGGCTTCCTGCTGGCCTTCTTTTACGTTGCGCCGCCAATTCGGCTGGCGTATATCGGGCGCGGCGCGGGCGAGCTAGATATTATCCTGGCCTTTGGCATCCTGCCGCTGGTTGGGGCGTTCTATGTTCAGGCAGGGGCCGTCACCTGGCAGGCGATAGCCGTCTCGATTCCGGTTGGCCTGTATACCATGATGGTACTCTATTTCCATCATTTCCTGCACTGGCGGGCGGATCGCGCGATTGGCAAAATGTCGCCGGTGGCGGCGCTTGGCGAGCAGCGCGCGCGGGTGGTTGGCTTCGCGCTGCTGGTACTGGTGGGAGCGGCCATCCTGGTTGATAGCCTGATCGGCGCGCTGCCCTGGTACGCGGTCTTTGCCGCGCTGACCGTCGCGCTGCCGATGCTGGCGCTGCGCCGGGCGGATGGCTCACTGCCGGGGTATTTCGCTATGATGGCACGACTGATGAACGGCAATCTGCTGGCAGCCCTCATCATGCTGGCCGCCGTGATTGTGCAGGGGATTGTGCGATAATTTGAGCGTATAGCTGCTTTGCACGCTATTTCCGACATACAGAGGGAACACAAGAAAGGTTTTGGCATGCAGCATAACAAAACCAAGCGAGCAGCAATGCAGCCAACGCTCATATCAGCAGATAGCACAGGTTCCGCTCCTGCGGCGCAGGGTGTTTATTATTCGATAGATACCGAACATTTCAACCCGAATACGCCTGCTCTTTTCTTCAAGCATCCCAATGGAGAAATCTGGATTGGCGATGCCATCGCCTGGCTGGGCACATTGGAAGCGGGGTCGGTTGATCTGGTTTTTGCCGATCCGCCGTACAACATCAAAAAGGCGGAGTGGGACGAGTTCGAGTCACAGCAGCAGTACGTCGAATGGTCCCTGCGTTGGATTGAGGAAGTGGCAAGGGTTCTTAAACCAACAGGCACTTTTTACATCTGTGGATTTTCGGAGGTACTTGCTGATCTCAAGCTCCCCGCTTCCCGCTTCTTTCGAGGGTGCCGGTGGCTTGTATGGCATTACAAAAACAAGGCCAACCTGGGGAGTGACTGGGGCCGATCACACGAGAGCATTCTTCATTTTCGCAAGAGCAAAGATTTCACCTTTCATATCGATGACGTTCGTATCCCTTATGGAAACCATACGCTGAAATATCCGCTTCATCCGCAAGCTGCGACAAGCCAGTATGGCAATGGGGCACATAAAGATCGGCTATGGCAGCCTCATCCTGAAGGCGCCAAGCCCAAAGATGTGCTAGAAATCCCAACGACGTGCAATGGGATGCACGAGAAAACACCTCACCCAACCCAGAAGCCTGAAGAATTACTCAGAAAGCTCGTCCTGGCTTCCAGCAATCCCGGCGATCTCATTATTGATCCATTTCTAGGATCAGGCACCACAGCCGTTGTCGCCGAGCAACTGAAAAGGCAATGGAAAGGCTGCGACATCACTCCGGAGTATTGCGAGTGGGCAGCAGAGCGCATTCGTCTGGTCGAAAACTGGCCCATTGACCGCTGGATCGAATATGACCGACAAAACGCCGAGCGAAGGAAATCCATTCGATGAGCCGCGTCTCTCTTACAGAACTTCAGGCAAGCATCCAAAACAAGGCAGGATTTACAAAGCTCAGTGACTATCCAGCTATCTGCCAGGCTCTTCTCAATTACTTGAGAGAGGCTCATCCAACGCGAATCCTATCCCCCAAGGCGCCTCACTATATTTTCTATCAATACAATGAAGCACAGAACCACAACATCACACGCCCGCTCAACTCGCGCCTCTTTATCTCCTCCACAGCCGAATTCCTTGATGCGTATGGGCGGTTCTTTGATCTTCTTGGAGACGTGCGCAGATTTCAGGAGAAAGCTATCGAGCGACCAACAATCCAGGCATACATGCAGTCAGGCGAAATCAACAAAGTGGTTTACACTATCCAGCAATCGATTGGGTGTATTGGAGATGCGCTTGCCAGCGCTAATCAATCTCGCAAACGCATTGGGCAACTATTTGAGACCTTCATCAAGCTCATCATTCAGGAAGTTGGCGTCACCTGTGAACCGCGCACGATACGAATCCCCATACCAGGTAATCCTGGTTATGTGATGTCCTATGAACTCGATCTTGTCTTCTCACGCACCAGGGCCATCATCGCCTCAGAAACAAAGCATATTCACCCTTCCGAAATTGTCGGGTCTGTCAAGACGACCAGCAAAGATCGGTTAGACAAGATATTTCTTGACAAATACTTACTCGCCAGACTGCTGGGGAGAGAGATACCAGTTGTTGCCATCTTTCTCCACGATGTTCAGCGCGCTAGCACATCCCAGAAACGCCAGTCGGCCCCAGGAGCCACCGACTTTGGCATTGCCTCCACATTTAAGAAAAACCACTTTCTTGGCTATACCGTCGCTCTCAATCGCCTTGATGGGGTCTACTATGTGGACCCTCGGCCAGAGATGCTCGTCCATCAGAAGCTGCGCGAACAAATCCGTGATTTTCAGCAATTTATTGTAGCTGATCTCTGGTCGCTCTCTCATAGAAGCGAAGGCGCTGCTAATTTGTGGTCACAAGTGACCGAAGATACAGGGGCCAATACTGAGACTGATGAGGATTTTGAAGCCGACACAGAGATTGAGGACAACCTTGAGATTGATGGGGGAGATAGCAACTGATCTCCAAGAAACAGAAGAAAGGATACGCGCATGAGCAAGACCCAGACCGAACAAACGACCGAAATCGCGCCAACCAAAGAGCAGAACAACACAAAGGGCACGCGAAGCACCTATGGGAACTATGGTTCGATTATTACCGGGAAAAATCCGACCTGGCAATATGGAGGCTTTCCCCAGCCGGACGGCACCTTCTGGCAGTACCGCGAGCCAAACGCCGTCGTGGTCGTCGAAGGCGACCGGCTGCGCGTGGCTGCTGTGCCCCTGACGCGCAGCAACGATCAGGTGCAGATCCTGGACAACGCCAAGAACATGTATTTCTCCACGCAACTCTTTGAGCCGCCGGAGCAGGGAACCATCACCCTGGAATGGATGATGAGCGCCCGCTGTATCGGCACAGCGCCCCATGACCTGTACGATGGCTTTGTCTCGGTGAATCTGCTGGATTTCAAAGCGGGGCTGGCGCTGGATGTCTTCATGTGCAACGATGTGATTGCTACGGTGTATGCCCGGCTGCCGTTCCCTGGCGTGCCGGTTCCTGAAGATCGGCAAACGGACCGGCCTAAATATTTCTGCTATTTTCACGAACTGGACGTGCCGACGCAGGAAGGCCAGCGTCATCAGTGCAAGATAGCCTATACGAAAAGTACCGATGAACTGATCTTCTGGATTGATGGCATCGAGGCCAGCCACTATACCAACGTGCCCGCCAAAATGGACTCATTCCTGATCGCGCTGGGGCTGATGACTGAAAAGCCCATCGAGCAGGGCAAAAGCGCCTCGCTGCATGGGCAGGGACTGATCGGCGAATGGGGGCCATTCACCATTACTGTAGAGTAGACAGTACGATGGTACTACCGGCCTCGCTTTTTCTTCCATTCTCTTAGATTCCAGGCTAGAATCAGACCTGAAACCACTCAGGCACACATCAACGCTCCTCGCCAGCAGCGAGGGCTACCACTTTTTCTTCAAGAGGATGGAGAGAGCATGTTGAGACGGGCATCGGCGTACCACCAGCACGCCAGACGCAAGAGCAACGGATTCTCCTGGCAGCAGGAAGGCAGACGTGCCGCTTACGTTGAGGACGAGGATGTGGAAACTGGCCTGACCTATGGCGATGAACCTTCCGACTACGACGAAGACGCATCTGCCAGCGGCCTTTACGATGCCGACAATCGCTATCCCTCCACTTTTGAGGAAGAGGATGGCAGCGAAGATGATGCCTATGATGACGGCTATCAAGCAGATGCGTATCAGGAAGAGGACAACTACAGCGCCGAAGACGACGAATCCGCCGCCCAGGATGAGCAGCAGTGGGACCATGAGGAGCAGTGGGGTGAAGAGCAGGACGCAGCAGAGGCTGAAGAGCGCGGACTCGTGCCTTTTGAGAGCAGACCCATGCCGGTTCTGCGCGGGCCAAACGTCACCGCGCCAATCTTCATCGCCGGGCGCGACAAAGCGGCCCGGCCTGGGTCGCTCGGTCACACTCCACTGGCCCTTCGCGCGCATAGGCCACGTCCCTTCTTCATGCACGCCTTCGCTGTTGGCGCGATTCTGGTAAGCCTGCTGGCAACCGCCTTTGCCCTGGTGCCTTTAAGTGTGAAGCAGGACATGCTGGCGGCCTTCAAAAGCCTGGCGAGCTTTGCCGCTCCGCCCGCACCAAACATTCCCTTCCACTGGTACAGCGTTCACTACGGCGACACCCTGGATAGCATTGCTCAGCATTTTCGAGTCCAGCCTGGCGGCATACTTGAAATTAACAACCTTGTTTCTGCCGACCAGCTCTATATTGGGATGAACATCAAAATCCCTAACGACCCGTCCTATGGTGCCAACATGCACCCGCTGCTGAACATCCCTATGACCCCGGCAACCATCCCACCTCCGCCCTATGACAACTGGGTCGTCCCGCCAGGCTTCAACAGCTTTGCCGTACAGGATTACTATGGCGACCCCTGGGCAGGGGCTTTCGGGCAATGTACCTGGTGGGCACATCACAAGCGGCCCGATGAGAACATGGATGGCTTCGGCGATGCCTGGAACTGGGCCAACGCCGCCAGAGCCAAAGGCATGACCGTCACCACCACGCCAGTCCCCAACGCAACGGTGGTCTTTTCGCCAGGAACTCAAGGCGCCCTCAATCTGGGGCACGTCGCGCACGTAGAGCAGATTCTGAGCGGCGGCTGGGTGTTGATTAGCGAAATGAACTTCTTCTGGAACGGCGGCGGTTTTGCCCGTGTCGACTATCGTTACATCTCTCCTGGCCCCGGTGTCTGGTTTATCTCTTGATCCGCTGGCAATTGAACGCGGAATCCTCTGCTTCTCAGAGAGGATTCCGCGTTGGTCTTTGTCGTTTTTGCGGAGCGCGTCACGCCACGAGCTGTGCGTAAAATCGCTCGTAGTCGTCGAGCATGCGTTCCAGGCTAAACAGCCGCTGAGCGCGGGCGCGGCAGGCAGCGCGAGAGAGCGAAGACGCCGCCTCCACAGCGCGCACGGCGGCGTCAATATCACCGGGCGGGATGAGAAAGCCGGTTTCGCCATCGCTGATGATTTCTGGCAGCGCGCCGCGCGCATAGGCAATGACCGGGCAACCAGCGGCCATCGCCTCGACAGCTACCAGACCAAATGGCTCCTCCCAATCAATAGGCAAGAGCAGCGCGGTGGCGTGGCCCATCAAACTCCACAAATCAGGGCGGAGTAGTTGCCCAACATACTCCAGTTCATACTGGCGGGCATGCAGTTCCGGCTGAATCTCCTGCTCAAAGTAGGCGGTATCATAGATACCACCGGCCAGGCTGAGATGTCGCCCCGCGCGGCGCGCAATCTCGATAGCATCCTTCACCCCCTTCTCTGGCGAGAGGCGCCCGGCAAAGAGTACACAGCCATCATCATCGGCACGCTCACCAAAGGGGATGGCTTCAACATCGATGCCATTCGGGATCACTGCATCCATCGGCGCGTAGGGGCGATAGGTCTCGGCGCAGCTACGAGATACCGTGACAAGCCGGGTTGGATTTTTTGCCTCGTGAAGCTCGCGCAGCAGCGCATTGATCCCCTCATGAATCGCGGGCAGGTGCAGCGTGTGAACAATGGGACGCTCTGAGGCCAGCAGCGCGCCAAAAGCAAAGGCGGGCCAGTCAAAGGCATGCAGATGCACCAGATCATAGGCGTGCAATTCCTGTTGAAGCTGTGTAAAGACACGCAAGAAGCTATGCGCGCTCTGAAAGAACGTCGGGTCAGCCGCCTCCGCGCCGCTCTCTGAGTTGGCAACCGACCCGGAAAGGCGCGCCGGGCGCAGTTTGCCCGAATCAACGCCGGGGTCGCGCACAGTGACATTGGGGGAGGGGATCGTCGAGCCAGAGGCAGCAAAGAGCGTCACCCGATGCCCGCGCTCTGCCAGACCTACGGCCAAATCGGCCAACAGTGCCTGCGCACCTCCCAGAAAGGGCGGCGCGATAGGCGAAACCAGGGGCGCAACCAGCGCAATACGCATCCTTAATCCTTTCAAATACACAAACCCACAACGATCTCTCCATCTGCAAAATGAATTACAACCCAACCACTATACGATGGTTCCACTGAAGGTATCAAATCTGAAACGGCAAATGATTGGACGCACGACCTGCTTTGCAGCATTGCTGAGGCGAAATGAGAGCCATTTCACTGACAACGAAACGTCCCCATAGTATAGTTGTCATAAACGGCGAAAAAGTCACTGCTGGCTCTCTCTCAATTGTTCACCCGAAAAATATCGACAGGGCAGCGTTCTCTTTAGCAGGAGGCTCGCCAACAAAGAACAGCCTTTCCCATGTTTTCTGGCTCATATCAACATGCCACCGATGCTGGCATGGCTCCCCAAAGGAGTTTCTGCTATGACCGATCATGCTAATCAGCAACCAGGTTATGATCGCTTTGCTCATCCACAGGGAGCAGGCGACTCCGCCAATGCTCATCTGAATATTCAGGCCGCCAGCAATCAAGCAGATAATTTCTTCGATTCCGCCACACAGCTTACCTACTCCACTCGCGCCCAGCCAGTGCCACAGGTGGATGATCTCGCCACGCGCTTTCAGCCAGCGGCCACACCGCCGCCAGTGGCGGGCTGGCAGATAGACCCGGAGATATTAGCGGCGCAAACACGCTTAACACCATCTGCCTGGCAGGCACCCGCGCCGGTGAACGCGCCCCCGGCCTGGGCACAGCCACCCGCCGCGCAAGCCGCGCCCCCGCCTCTGCCAGCGCAGGCACCAGCGCCCTACTGGCCCGGCAATGGCGGTGGCTGGGCAGCACAGACGCCTTCTGCCAGCCCGCCACCTGACCAGACCTTCTTCACCCAACTGCCTGTTTCGGCAACGCCGCCCGCCGCGCTACCTCCAGCGCCTGGAAAACGCCCCGTGCTGCTGATAGCTTTTCTCGCGTTCGTAGCCGTTATGTTGATTGCCGGAGGCACACTCACCCTGTTGGGCATCAATGGGAAGGGGCCACTGGGCTGCGTCCTGGTCAATCGCTCCCCGATGATTACTGTAACGAGCAAATATCAGGCTGGAAGCACTCCAGCCGCCTCAAGCGGCACCAGTATTCAGGTCAGCGGCCAGCAGTTCTGTAGCAACTCAACAATCACGTTCCTGCTCGATGGACAGCCCGCGCCAGGCGCGCCAACTGCGCAGAGCGGCGCGAGCGGCGCCGTCACCGCCAATCTGACGATCACTTCAGCCTGGCCGCCCGGCACCCATAGCCTCAGCGCCAAAGACAGCGGCGGCCACACCGCGCGCAGCTACACGCTGGCGATTGTTCCACCGGGCGAGGCAGGCACACCCGGCCCAAACGGCGCGCCGCCCGACAATGCCAGCTTCACGCTCAGTATCACGATCCATCACCAGGATGCTGTCACTGGCAAGCAGTTTGATGATTTTATGCAGGTACTCATTATCACGGGCCGCCCGGACCCGCAGGGGGGCATGGCTTGCCAGCAGCGGGATGACGGCCAGACCCATTCCTTTACAGATACAGATTCTACAGGCGCAACGTATACAAACTATACTGCCTGGACCTGCCAGGGCAGCTACAAAGATGGCAAGCTGACCTATACCGAGACGATCACTACCAATTATTCTACGTATGCCAGCGGCGCTTCCTGCGTCTCGCAGACGCCATTCATCAATGAGCATCTTGAAGGCACCTTCACCAATGCCAGCACCATCAGCGGCACCTTCAACAAGGATGGCTATACCAACACCTGCAATCCAGGCAACGCGACCCAGCAGTACAATGCTCAGATCGGCACCTGGACCGGCACGATTACAACCGGCTCATAAAGTGCCTGGCTGATACTGGAGCTATTCCTGCTTTCGACTCCGGTAGTCGGCGATGGCTCTTTCGGCGTGGGGTCTGCCGCTGGCCTGCACAATACGCAGCAGTTCCTCCACATCATAAGGAACACGGCAGAACTCCAGACCCAACCGTCCCTGCTCGCAGGTGAGGATGTATGTCCCACTATGCCCAGTTCCCTCTTAATATAGATTTGAAAAGCGGTTAGCATGCTTCCTATTTTATACAAGCCTGACCCCTTGACAGACTACCCACATAGGCTCTTCGCCTTCACCTCCCCAGGGCTTTCCAGGCTAAGAACCTTGCCTGCCGCCCGGTATGATAGAATGAGGACGATAAAGACTACATGCACCTGCGACATAACAGACATACCGTGAGGGCAGTAAGATGGCTACGCTGACGATCTCGGATCGGTCCTATCAGAAGCTCCAGGCGCTTGCCCAGGAGCAAGGGCAAACGCCAGAGGCGTTTATCGAGTCGTGGGTTGAGCAGCAAGGGCTTGAGCGACACGACCCAGAACATGATCCCTATACCAACCCACGCTACTATACTACCGAAGAGTGGTTCGGCCATCTAGGTATGACAGAGGAGCAAATTCGACGCGCGGCGCAACTGGCGTCGAATCGGCAGCCACGATATTTTGGATAAGCCTTGTTTGACAGCGCTTGCCGCCATTCGCCATAATCCTCTACAGAACACGATTTCTCATATCTACGCTGTAGAGGAGCTTTTTTTATGGAGATTCAGATTGCCGCCACTTCCGCAGGTGAGGTTGTCGCCGACGCTGTGGTTGTCGGCATCTTTAAGGGCGGTCGCAACGATGCGTTTGAAGGGCCAGCCGCCGCGCTCGATGCCGCGCTGGGTGGCGCGCTGGCCGCCATGCGCCGCGATGGCGAACTGGCGGGCGGCGCCCAGGAAACAACGGTTGTGCATACGCTGGGCCGGTTGAAGACGCCGCGCATCGTCCTGGTTGGCTTCGGGCCGCGCAAAGCATTCAACTTTGAGGCTGTGCGCCGCGCCGCCGCCGCTGGCTGCCGCGCGGCGCGCAAAGCTGGGGCGCGGCACGTCGCGCTGGCGCTCTGGTGGCCGGAACTGGCGCACCTCGGCGTTGGGGCCACGCATGGTGCCGAGGCTGCCACCGAAGGCGCGCTGTATGGCCTCTACGAGTTCAAGAAATATAAGGGCAGCAGCGACAACAGCAGTGAGAGCAACAGCAAGCGCGTCGAGCAGATCACGCTGCTGGGCGAAGATGAGACGGCGCTGCGGCAGGGCAGCGAGCGCGGGCGCATCATCGGCGAGGCGGTCAATTTCTGCCGCGATCTGGGCAATGAGCCGCCTAACGTCCTGACGCCAACCGAGCTTGCCAGCCGCGCGCAGGCGATGGCCGCCGCCAATGGCCTGGAGTGTGAGGTGCTGGAGCGCGAGCAGATGCGGGAACTGGGCATGGGCTGCCTGCTGGGCGTCGCCAGTGGGAGCGCGCAGCCGCCCAAGCTTATCATTCTGCGCTACAAGGGCGATCCCGATGGCGCGCCTGGCCTGGCACTGGTCGGCAAGGGCATCACCTTCGATACCGGCGGCATCTCGATCAAGCCCGCCGCCAATATGGAAGATATGAAGTTTGATATGTGCGGAGCCGCCTCGGTGATTGCCGCCATGCAGGCTATCGGTCAGTTGAAGCCCAAGATCAACGTCACCGCCCTGGCGCCCGCAACCGAGAACATGCCCGGCGGCAATGCGTACCGTCCCGGCGACATTCTGCGCGCTATGAACGGCAAAACGGTGGAGATCGTCAATACCGATGCCGAGGGCCGCCTGATTCTGGCCGACGCCATCTCGTATGCCCGCGCGCATCAGCTTGCGCCCATCGTAGATGTTGCCACGCTGACCGGCGCCATTGTGGTCTCGCTGGGCAGCGTGCGCGCCGGACTCTTTGCCAACGATGACGCGCTGGCGCGCCAGATCGCTGAGATCGGCGAAGAAATTGGCGAGCGCTTCTGGCAGATGCCAATGGATGAGGATTATGACGAACTGATTAAGAGTGAGGTGGCCGACGTGCGCCAGAGCGTGATCCGGCGCGAGGCTGGCTCCATCGGCGCGGCGCGCATCCTGGGCAAATTCGCGGAGGGCGCGCCCTGGGCGCATCTGGATATTGCCGCTGTCAGCGATTTTAGCAGCAGCAAGCCCTACGCCGATAAAGGCGCCAGCGGCATTCCGGTGCGCACCTTCGTAGCCCTGGCCGAGCGGCTGGCACGCTAGCCTGTAGCGCCGCCGTCTCTGGCGGCTCATCGCAGCGCCAGCCTCCATGCTGGCGTTGCCAGGCAGCCTTCGGCCTCTGTGATAGCCAGCCCTGTCCGCGCGTCATAAGGGAGAAGAAAGGTTGATGACGCCCGAAAGGAGGGCCGTATGCAGCGGTATGTCTCGATAGTCGGAATCGCGCTGCTGGCGGCGCTGCTGATAGGTGGCTGTGGCAGCACTTCTGTGCCGGTGCAGCCAGGCAAGACGCAGCGACCAGCAGCCTCAACAACACCCGTCGCCCAATCGGCAACGACAGTAGTAGAGGCGCCTGCCAGTTGCCCAATCACCCCCATTTACACCAGGCCATACAGTGGCCCCGGCACAGTTCCGGCAGCGCTTCCCTGGATGCAGGCTGAGCCAGGGTCATCGGGGATCACCGGCCATCTCTTCTATGCCATAGACAGCCAGCACTATTTTCTCCACTCCGGCGGGCAGTTTCCCGATGGAGTAGACGACAAAATCCTCTGGCTCATCGAGAATCCTCACGCTGGCAATCAACTGGAGGTCAAGGGCCTGGCGCTCTCAAATCCGCAGGAGACCTTCGACGAGGTTTTTCCAGCCGCCGTGAGTCCGCCGAATAACTATCCTTCGATCATTGACGTGCCGATTGCTGGCTGCTGGCAGCTTACCCTCACGAGCGGCACGGTCACTGGAACGCTGATTGTCTGGGTGGTCAACACTTGACTGCCCCGCCCGCCAGCCCCCAAGTCAGGGCGATGTAAAAGTCCGTGCCGTCGGGGAGGCTGGCGGCTGAAGGCCGCGCCTGCGCGCAATACCATTCAAATACCGCTTTCAGCCACTCAAGTGGCTGCCAGGGGCCTACGGCCACCAAGTCGGCATAAGCCGACTCCCAACCCCGCTCCGGGCAGCGCCCAACCCGCTGCGCGGGTTTCCTGGCGGCACACCCCTGGCGGCGATTAAAATCGCCGAGTGTTTGAAGGGGCGCTAGCCCAAAAGTCTGTTTGCTTGATGTTGGGCGCGTGATCTGCTATGCTTGTGGCACGCACTTCCCCTGATGAAGCGCGTGTTTTGCACCTTGAAAACGGAAGAAACGGTACTGCACAGTGCGAGCAGTCGACAAAGACCGCTCGCACCACTACCCCCTTGTCCTGGTAAAGCCGGGAGATGGGGGCTGGGGGGAGTTTACGCCATTTTTGGGCACATTTCCTCCCGGCGGCCACCTCCTGAAACGGTTGGGGTAGCGCGTCTGCCATGCGCGCGTGGCAGGCCATGCCTCAACGGGACTCGGGGGAGTGGCCGTTTCGCTGTTCATGGGGCTGTGTTGCTCTTTGCAGCGAAAGGAGTTTTTGCCCATGTTTGCTCATTTGCCCCACTGGTTCTCGTTCTTCCATCCCCAGCGCACCCAAGACGCTCGCCCTGTCCCGCCTGCTTCCGCGCCGCCGAGCGGTAGGGAGTACGGCTTCCGCGTCACCGCTGCCGCCAGGAGCGAGCGGATGCCGCCAGGCCCCCAGGCCCCCAACCCTAGCCAGCGAGACGCCAGCACTACACAGGCGCTGGCCTCGCTCTTCGCCAGCATCGAAGGGCGGGTGCAGCTCTTCTTCTGCCAACTGCTGGAAGACTGGCGCCAGCCCTTCACTGATGAACTGCGGCGGATTCTGCGCCAGCGGCGGCGCGGCGGCTATCTGCCGCTGCCGCCGCCCAGGGTGCCCCTCGCACGCGAGCGGCTGGGGAAATATGGCGAAGCGCTGCGCCCGCTGGAGACACCGGCGGTATATGATCTCTTGCGGAGGCAGGTGGAGGAAGGGCTGCGCGTGCTGGAGCTGCCGGAAGAGGCGCTGAGCCAGGCGCGGCGGTGCAGCGACCTGGCCTGGCAGGCGGCGCGGTTGGGGCAGTTGGTGCGCGAGTTGGACCGGCCCAGACGCAAAACTGATGCCTGGCAGGCGTTATGGCAGGCGCTCTGGACGCTGCCAGGGGCGCGTGTGCCTCCCGTCCGCCAGAAGTGACGTGCTGGCAGCGCCAGCCATTGTGCTGGCGCATCGTCGCTCTGCCAGAGCCAGCGGCGCGACTGGCAGGGCAGCGCCAGTCGCAGATGGGAATACATCTCAAAGGAAACGTCATCACTTGCCAGAAGCCCCCTCGCACGCTGGCTCCTCAACCTCAGCCAGTTGCAGGATGTCTCGGGCAAGCTGCGCCAGGGCCACGCGGAGTTCCACCGGCTCCTGAATCACCAGCGGGCAGCGCAGGCTTGCCAGCACAGCAGCCATCCAGTCCAGTTCGTTCACCCAGCAGCGCAGCAGGACACCACCTTCTACCGGCTCCAGCGTGGCGAGCGCTGGCGGCACGCGGCGCTGCGCTATCTCCAGCGTTGTCTTAAGCAAGACCACCACGCGCCAGGCGCCGGGCGTATTGGCGATAGCCCGCTCCACATGCGCCAGCGCGTCAAAGTCCTCTGGGTAGATAAACGTATTCTCGCACAGCTTCGCCTCGATCACCCGATCCAGCCGGAAGACACGAATATCTTCCCGCAGGTGGCAATAGCCGACGGCGTACCAGAAGCCTGAGCGATAGACCAGGCTGTATGGGTCAAATACTCGCCCGGTCTCTTCTCCACCCCACGCGCGATAGCGCAGCCAGACCTGGTGGCTCTGGCGGGCAGCCATTCCCAGTGTGACGATTAAATCACTGGCGGGCATCGCGCTCAACGGGTCCAGGGCCAGCACCAGGCTTTCCTGGACGGCCCGCACCCGCTCGCGCAGCGCTACCGGCAGCACGCGCTCGATCTTCGCCAGCGCGCCCTCGGCAGCCTGGGGCGTTTCCGCCAGCCCCAGGCGGCGCGCGGTGGCAAGCCCCAGAATGACGGCCAGCGCCTCTTCTTCGCTGAACATCAGCGGCGGCAGCTTATACCCAGGGCGCAGCCGATACGCGCCATAACGCCCGCGTCCTGCCTCAACGGGAATACCCAGGTCTTGCAGCATCATGACATAGCGACGCACGCTGCGAATATTTACTTCCAACCGCTCCGCCAGTTCTGGCCCGCTCATCTGGCGGTGCGACTGCAATAATTCCAGGACGGTCAGCACGCGCGTGGTCGGATGATACACCCCAATGAATCCCTTCCCTTGTATGGAACGTTCTATCTATTGGGACTGATTATGCCCTGTTTGGTCGCAAGAATCAAGAAGCAAGCTATGTACTCTCAAAGTGTGAATTAGTTCACAGTTGTGCCCTTGCTTTTCTCTTTCCAGATGAGCTATACTCTCTGGCGGACAAGGAATCGGCAGAGCGCTAGAGGGCTGCTATCAGGTTTCAGCGCGGCCCTCGGCACAACGCTTGTGCTTCATGTGCCAGGTTGTGTGCTACCTTGTGAGCTTGCGCGTTCGCCAGTTGGTGGCTGCGCCAGCGCGCACCCACAACCGTTCGAGCGGCCAGGAGGCCACTATGTCGCAGGTATCGCCGCCCAACCTACGCATGGGTCGTGAACACCCGCCGCTCTCTTCAGATGTGGTACGCCGGAGGAGCAGCGGCAGTCGGAAACCCGGCGCGCTGCATATGCCAGCCGTGCGCGCCATCATCGTGTGGCGTGCCCTGCTGGGAGTCACAGTGGTGAGCGAGGTGCTGCTGCTGCTGATTGCCCTGGTGCCTCAGAGCATCTGGGCAAGCCTGGGCCATCCCGATGGCCCCGTCCCCGATGTTCTCGCGCCGCTCGTTGCTGGCGCGTTCTACTGCTTACCCGCGCTCACTGGCGCGCTGTGCCGCCGCTGGCAGGCGGCAATCGTGCTGGCGACTCTGCCCGCCTGGCTTGATCTGGGTGTGTTCGCTGTCGCGGTAGCGCTCCGCTATGGCCCCTTCTACCTGGCGCAAGACCCACACGCGCAGAGTACCGTCGGCACGCTGGAGCTTTTTGCCGTGCTGGGGGCACTGGGCTGGCTGGCGCGCATCAGCCTGCTGGGTTTGCTCGCGCGGCGGAAAGGAGGCCGCTCGTGAGATCATTGCTCCCATCCGATCAGCCCTGGCGAGGCCAGCCCCTTGAGGAATACACGCCATCTACACCAGCCGCGCTTCGGCTAACCGCTGACCTGGGCGATCCATCGGCGCTGGCCGATTTGGATACCCAACCAGTCCCCGCTGCATCAGGTCGCCCCGCGCCTGCTGACGCCTCGCCACGTGCGGGCAATGCCCGCCGCTCCGCGCGGTCTGGTTCAGCGACGGCGCTGGCCGATGTAGATACGCAGCCGCTTCCCGGCCTGCGCGGCGTTCCGCCAGCGAAAGGCGCATCGACCAATCTACGCAGCGCCAATCGTCCATTACGCAGGCGGCGCGCGCCCTCGCGCTGGGCACGGCTCAGGGCATCGCCCTGGCTGGCGCGCCTGGCGGTAGCCTTGGGACTTGTGGTGCTGGGCGTGCGAGCGGGGCTTGCCAGTTCCGCCTTTATGGCGCCCGGCGGCGATATTCTGGGCTGGAGCCGTCTGCCTCAGACTACCTGCAAGCTGTGCCATGCGCCCCAACCCACGCAGGTTCCAGGCCACCCGCTGACCCCTGCGGAGTACGCGGCGCTGCTCTTGCCGCAGTTGAGCCTGGACGATGAGTTGGGCCAGATGATGATCGTGCAGTTCATTGGCCTGGAGCCGACGCCCGACGCTGTTCAGATGATTAACGCGCAGGGCGCGGGCGGTGTACTCTTCTTCAGTTCTAATATCAAGTCTGCCGATCAGCTTCGTTCGATGAATCAGCAGTTGCAGCAGCTTGCCTCTATTCCTCTGCTGCTGGCGGTAGATCAGGAGGGCGGGCCAGTCAACCGCCTGATAAACGTGGTTGGACCGCTGCCTTCGGCTTCCTCTTTGCAGACCCCGGCCCAGGCGGAAGCGCGCGGCGAGCAAGACGCAGGCTTCCTGAGTGATTTTGGCTTCAATCTGGACCTGGCGCCGGTTGTGGATGTGGGTACAGACAATCCAGAGCTTGCCGGTCGAACCTTTGGCTCGACACCAGACCGCGTGGAGACAATGGCCGGGGCATATCTGGCAGGCTTGCAGCAGAGCGGCGCCATAACCGGCACCCTGAAGCATTATCCAGGGCTGGGCGACACTTCCACCGACCCTCATATCGGCCTGCCCGTTCTCCACCGTTCACGCACCGACTGGGAGAATATCGATCTGGCTCCCTATCGCGGGCTGCTCAAAACCCAGGATGTGCGCGCTATCATGGTGACGCATGAACTGATTCCCGCTGTGGACAACCAATATCCGGCATCGCTCTCACCCGCACTCATCGATGGCGTTCTGCGCGGCGAGCTAGGCTTCAACGGCGTGGTGATTACCGATAGCCTCTATATGGGCGCGTTGAATCAGCGCTGGTCAGTTCCACAGGCAGCGGTGCTTGCCATCAAGGCCGGGGCCGACATCGTGATTGGCCCCTACAATCCGCAGATGGTGCAGCAGACGATGGATGCGTTCAAGCAGGCCATCGCCGATGGAACGTTGACACGGGCACGCATCGACGCCTCTGTCCTGCGCATCTTAACGCTCAAGATTGAGATGGGCTTGATTCCCCTGCCGCATCAGTCAGGTGGCACCCCACCTGCCACGCCGTCCAGCACGGCCACCACCGACGCGCTTCAGGTCGCCCGGCTACCCGAACAGCTATGAATACCGGGCTTGAGCGCCGCCTGCCGCCCGTTTGGACTCCAGCCAACGGGGACGCTGGCGCTCCATCCCCTTACTCTTCTTTGACTGCCACGGCTTCCAGTATGCGATGGATTTGATGCAGAGGTTGGCCTGTGCCGCCGCGCCGCAGCAGCAGCATCTCCGCCGCAATCGCCAGGGCAATCTCATCAGGCGTTTCCGCGCCCAGGTCCAGGCCAATAGGCGCGTGGGCCTGTTCCAGCCGCTCGCGTGGAATGCCCTCTGCCAGCAGTTCCCGAAAGATGCGCCGCACCTTGCCAGGGCTGCCAATCATGCCCACATACGGCGCGGGCGATTGCAGCGCCACGCGCAGGGCCTCTTTATCCAGATGATGTCCCCTCGTCACCACCACAATCCAGGTGGAGGCATCGGGCTGCAACTCGCCCACCACCTGCGGGATGTCGCCAAAATGGAGTTGGGCGCCTTCGGGGAACGTCTGCGGATTGACCAGATCGCGGCGATCATCAACGACCAGAATGCGGAAATCCAGATGGCTGGCAATGCGCGCCAGCGCCTGAGCGACATAGCCGCCGCCCACCAGAATCAGCCGCTGCTCCGGGCGCACTGCCTCGACAAACACCTCCATTGTGCCGCCGCAGCTTCCCGACGTTTCGCCGGTATCGGCATCAATCGCATAGAACCCGGCGCGCGGGCGTCCATCTCTGATCGTCTCTACCGCATCCTGCACCGCGCGCCTGTCCAGCAGGGCACCGCCCAGTGTGCCCAGCGTGCGGCCATCCGGGTAGACCAGCATTTTGGTTCCCGCCGGGCGCGGTGACGAGCCAGTCGTCTTCACGATAGTGACAATAGCCACCTGCTCGCCCCGGTTCAACGCCGTTTGAATGTCATCGTAGATGTTGCTCACGTTCGTGGCCCCTTTGCTTCAGCGGTGGCGCGCACAATGTCAACAAACTCCGGCTTGAGCGACGCGCCGCCAACCAATGCCCCATCAATATCTGGCTGCGAGACAAACTCTGTGATATTGGCCGCCGTCACACTGCCGCCGTACTGGATACGCACCGCCTGAGCGACATCCGCGCCATACAGATCAGCGAGCAGCGAGCGAATCAACTGCACCACTGTCACCGCGTCCCGCGCCGTAGCGGCGCGGCCCGTGCCAATCGCCCAGATCGGCTCATAGGCAATAACGATCTCAGGTACACGTTCGGCGGGCAATCCGCCCAGGCTGCCGCGCACCTGCGCGCGAATCAACTGCTCCGTCTCTCCGGCCTCGCGCTGTTCCAGCCGCTCGCCCACGCAGACGATGGGACGCAAATCGTAATCGAGCGCCGCGCGCACCTTTTTATTGACCAGTTCGTCCGTCTCGCCAAAATAGCCGCGCCGTTCCGAATGCCCTACAATGACATACGTACAGAGGCCACGCAGCATCGTTGGCGAGATTTCGCCGGTAAAGGCCCCCTGGGCTTCGTAATACATATTCTGCGCGCCCAGCCGGACCTCGCTGCCCGCAATCGCGCCAGCCACCGCCGTCAGCGAGACAAACGGCGGGCACAGCACCCGCTCCACCTCATGCACCTCATGCAAGCCAGGCAAAATCCCCGCCGCAAACTCTTCTGCCTCGGCAGGTCCATAGTGCATTTTCCAGTTCCCCGCAATAATCGGTATTCGCATGCGCAGCATCTCCACCGTCCGAGATTTTGTGACTCCCAACCGGCATTGTATCGCATGGCACAACAACAAGCAAGGAACCGCGCCTGCCAATCGAGAGCCGGGCGGTACTCCGACTGATAGCCTGGTACTCGTACCGCTCCCTGGCGGCGGGGGACTGAACACCAGAGGCGCTCATTACAATCAGATAATGATTCCTTAACCTTATCATCACCAAACCACTACCATATTTTCACCCGCTTCCTGCTATACTTGGGTTGTCGAGCGGGCTGTCTGCCGACTGAAATGCAGCGGTAGCGCAACACGCCATCCCCCGGCGCTCCCTGGCTTCACGCCGCGCCGACGATCCCCCTCGCAGGTTCTATCGTTCTCTGGAGAGTGCAACTGACATTTAGGAGGGTTTATCCACGATGAAACGGTTTCGTACCCCGCTGATGATGGGGCTGATTGGCCTGGCAACGCTGCTGCTGGCTGGACCAGCTATCGCGCTGGCGTCCACTTCTCACCAGATCACCCCCCAAGGCGACCATTCCGGCGGCGTCCCCGAATTCGATCACGTCTACATTATTATGATGGAGAACCACAGCACGCCGGATATTATTGGCGACCCCAACGCGCCTTTCATCAACTCCCTGGCAACCACCTACGGCTTCGCAGCTAACTACTTCGGCGTCACCCATCCCAGCTTCCCCAACTACCTGGCCGCCACCTCTGGCAGCAACTGGAGCATTAACTTTGACCCCACGACGGTCCAAAACCTGGACCATACCAACATTGTCGACCAGCTTGAGGCCAACCACCGCACCTGGAAAGCATACATGGATGGGATGATCGCGGGCCAACCCCAGACCGATGGGGCCAATGGGAACCGCTATGTTGTCAAACACGATCCGTTCATTATGTACACCGACATCCAGGATAACCCGGCGCGCGTACAGAACATCGTACCTCTGACCCAACTCAGCAGTGATCTGAACCACCCCGATAAACTGCCCAACTACATCTGGATCAGTCCCGATCAGTGCAACGATATGCACGGCATCGGCGGCGCCAATTCTCCATGCCCCTATGCCAACACCCAGGGCGACCAGAACGACCAGAATCTGATTAAAGATGGCGATGCCTTTGTGCAAACCTGGGTAACAGCCATCATGCACTCGCGCGCCTGGACGAGCCGCTCAGTCATCTTCCTGACCTGGGACGAGAACGACTTCGCTCCCACGCCAAATACTGAGGACTATATCAACGATGATGGCTGCTGCGACAGCCCCATACTCCCACCAGGGAGCCAGCTTTCCACAGGTGGCACCTGGCCGGGCGGTGTGTTGGGTGGTGGAGAGATACCGATGATTATCATCGGCGCCACAGTGAAGCATGGCTTCGTCTCGAACCTTCCCTATAACCACTACAGCATGCTCAAGACGATTGAGGATTCCTGGAATCTCGGCCACATCGGCGCGGCCAGCGACGATCAACAGGTGAAGAATATGAGCGAATTCTTCAACAAGTAACCCCTCAGCACTCGCTCACGCATACAGTCCGCTGCATCACATCCCTGGTGCAGCGGGCTTGCTCTCCTCACCAATGACGTTTGCATGCTCCCTATAGATGTGCTATAATACCGTGTGTATGAAGCCATCTCTCTCTGGGAGTGGCATTGAGGAAGTCCCCTTATTCCCTTCAGGTGCAACGCCCCCCGGCGTGACATAGCGCGATGACGCGCCTCAACAACAGCATCCTGGCGCCCCCAGTAGCGGCGCGCCAAAAGGAGGGACTTCCTATGGTATCTATCCCCTTCACTTCACCCCTGCGGTCTCTGCTCTCCCTTTCGGCTCTGCGTTCGCGTGTGCTGCTGCTTGGCTCCCTGGTAGCACTGGTCGCAGCAGTTTCACTGTCTTTCGGCACCCCGGCCCACGCGCAGGGCTTCGTTGGCCCAAAGAAGTATTTCCTGGCGCTGGGCAACTCGCTGGCCTATGGCTATCAACCGGACCTCAACTGGGATGATGGGTATAACGATGACTTTTTTAGCAACCTGAAAGGTCACGGCTCCCAACAGTTGATAAACATGGCCTGCCCCGGCGAGACCACCACAACATTTATCAATGGTGGGTGTACCTTCGCCATTGTGCGGAAGTATATCTATTTCACTTCCCAGCTTCAGGCGGCCCTCAGCTTTATCAAGAACCATCCCGGCCAGGTCAGCCCGGTGACGCTCGATATGGGCGCCAACGACTTGCTCCCCGATATTAACACCTCCAACTGCACCGTCAGCAGTTCCTGGAGCAATGATCTGGCAACCGTCCAGAAGAACCTGGGAACGATCCTCAGTCAGCTCAAGAGCGCGCTCAACGGCACAGGCGATTTGCTGCTGATGAATTATTACGACCCCTACCAGAATGAGTGCCCCAATTCGGTTCCGTATGTGCAGCAGCTCAATGCGACCATCGCCAGCGTTGCCAGCACGTATGCCGTGCCGGTGGCAAATGTGTTTAACGCCTTTGGCGGCGCAACCGTGCCCAACCCAAATACCTGCAACTATACCTGGATCTGCAACTTCCTCTTCCACGACATCCACGCGACCAATAAAGGCTACAGTGTCATTGCCGGCGCCTTTGAGGCGGTCTACGGCATGTAAGCCCATTGAGTGGGCGATTGGCCGGGGGGCGTCGCCGCTCCTATACCTCCAACACCTCGTTTCGGCTTCTCATTGACCACTAGGGTCTGTACAGGTTCACACGCTCAAGTGACACTTGCCTGAGACTCAGATTAGCCGTTTTGGGGGGTATCAGGCATACAAGCCGACGTGCCCTATCGTTGCTAGAACACATTCGCCCTACTCGAATGAAGCCAGAAAGTCGGCCTGTACACCTAATCTTAGAGCGATGTCTATTTTGTGTTCTTGATCTTGACAGCAGTGCATCCCAATTGCTAAAATACAATTGTCCTCTTGTGCGACGGCTCTTTTCAGCATCCAGCCAGGCAAGCTGCAATTGCAGTCGTCTCACATGCCGTTCAGGTCAGCTATTCTGATCTGGAATATCTTGAAGAGTATAGTCGACTGAGAATTAACAAGAAGAAAGGAGCAGCGTATTATCTCGTCTCTTACAAATGAACACTCAAGTAAGGCATGGGAAATACCTGATGCCTCTTTGTGTTGTTCAGAACGAGAGATAATCACGCGAGGAGGGCATGCCAGACCAACCATTAGAATCAGTATCGCAGCAAAGTTCGACTACTGCGCCCCAATCGTCATCGAGTAGTGGAGCTATTCCCGCGCGACCGGATACCATGACCATTGCCGAGCGAGTGAGAACGGCCCGTATTGCTGCCAATAAGACCCAACAACAATTAGCTGGAGACACGTACTCCAAGAGCTACATCTCCGCCGTTGAGCGCGGCAAGATGACGCCCTCAGTCCAGGCGCTCGGTATTCTGGCCGACCGTCTCGGCCTGCCCATGAGCTACTTCCTGGGTGAGTCAGAGATTGATCTCTCGGCGCTGGCCGAGAGTACCGCTTCGCTGCGCTCCACGCCAGAGCGCGAACGCCTCGCCAGGGAGGAAAGTTTAACCCTCATGCTCGCGGAGGCTGAGGGCCTGATCCGGCGCCACCAGCCAGAGGTTGCTCTGGAGAAACTGGGTGGCCCCGACACCCTCGAAGAACTGGGCGTCATGCAGCGTCCCCGCTGGTACTGGCTGGCCGGCTGGGCAGCAATGGAACGGCACCAGTATCACGATGCCCTCAGCGTGCTGGAGCGCGGCTTGAACCTGGCCGAGAACCTGCGTATGCAGGCCCCGCTCTCCCAGAAAGCGCAGTTGGCCGAAATGGCCGAGCGGCTGCGCACCTTCCTGGGCAATGCGTACTTTGAGTTGGGCCAGCCTGAAATGGCCCTGGAGTACCATCGGCGTGCGCTCTCGGCCATCAACGACGGGGTAGTGAGCGATCCTGACCTGAAGCTGCGCATTTACATGGCGCTGGGCCATGACTACCTGCAACTGGGCCGCTATCAGGAGGCGATGAACTTCTACGAGCAAGCCACAAAGCAGGCCAATGACGTGGATAACCTGCTCTCCGAAGGGGGCATCTACTGGACCTTGGGCCTGTCCTACAAGGACAGCGGAGACCTCGTGCGCGCCAAGACCAATATGCAGAAGGCGCTGGTGGCCTTAGAACTGCAAGAGAATATCCGTCTGGCCGCGCAGCTACGCGCGCTCTTTGGGCAGGTGCTGGTCCATCTGGGCAAATATGCGGATGCGGATGCGAATCTGCGGCAGAGCCTGGCAGCCGCCGAACGCACCGGGGATACAGCCACACGTGGCATTGTGCTGTCGAACGTGGCGGCCATGCACGTTGCCAAAGGCGAGCATGAGCAGGCGATCAAGACCGCGCGAGAGGGGTTAAGCGTGGTCAAGCAGAGCCAGGACAGGCGGACGGAGGGCCAATTGCATTTGACCCTGGCAGACGCACATGTAGCGAAGGGCGATCATACAGCGGCAGAGCAAGCGCTCAAGGACGCAATCAGCGTGTTTGAGCAGAGCAATGATCGTGAGTTGATCGGGCGCGCCCACGAGAAGTATGGGCAGTTTCTGGCGGATCGGGGGCGCTTCGAGGAAGCCTATGCGCATATGCACCAGGCTCGCTCCAGCATTGCCCGGCGTTCAGCAGAGTCCTGATCCCGGCTCCAACCTGGCCTCGCTCCACATACGCAAGATGCCAGACGCTTTGAGGATGGGGTTCTCAAAGCGTCTGGCGCTTTTTTTGCCGGGAACAGGCTCATAAAGCCTTTACATACAGAACATTCTCTTGAGCAACAACCCTGTGTTCAGTTATAATTGTAGCGGTAATCATGCGTGGCAATGCTTGAGATCTGTAGCACGCGCTCTGTAGGATGGGCATTGGGAATAAGATGCCTGGTAATGCGTATCGGCCAGCGAGCGGCGCGAGGAATTCAGGAAGCATAGTAAGCGGCGCGGAACTCTTGCGCCGCGTTCAACGCCTGGCGCGGCGCAGCTTCCGCGCTACCCAGGGACGGGCGATGCCCCCCAGCGGCGCCCGCATTTTCTATTATACTCGCCTGGTTCTGCTGCGGCGAGACGTGTTACCCTCCATCGAGCCAGATGAACAGCCATTGGGGCTGCCGCTGGCCGAGCAATTCCTGGAGACAGCGCCACATATCGCCAGGCAGCTTGCCACTGATTTTAAGCGCGCCATACGCTTTGTCGCGCAGCCGCGTGAGCAAGGGCGCAGCTTCCTGACAAATCATCCCCTGCGCCGCGCGCCGGAACTCGCATGGACGCCCGAACACCTGGCAGGCATCAGCAAGCTGCTCCGCCAGCTCTGGCAGGCGCTCTGGAACACGGCCTGGAGTCAGGGAGAACGCGAGCATCTGGCGCGGCTCCTCCCGCTGCTGAACGAAGAGCGCCTGCTGGTCACGGCGGTAGCGCCTCTCAGCGCGAATGACAGCGCGGCGCTGCGTCTGCTGAATGAGCAACTGGCACTGGATCGGCAGCGCGAGGAGCAGCGAGCGCGGACCGGCATGGGGCGCGTCTGGCCGCCGCCAGTGGCAGACATGTACCTCTACGACGAGCCTCTAGACGATTGGCTGCTGCGTCCGCTGCTCTCGGCGCGCTGGCTCTTTCGGCTGTGCCAGGCGCTGGCTGCTCTGGCAGAGCAGGTGCCTGCCCTGGTGCGCCAGCGCGCGGCAGCGCTGGGGATTGGCGTGGCAGCAGCGCAGGGCGACGAGGAGGACGAGGAAGATTCAGAACCCGAGCTGAGCAGCAGCTCCCCGTCAGCAGATGGGCAGCAGCGCTACGACGATCTACCCCAGAGGCTGCGGCGCCGCATCCCGCCGCTGCCCCAGGGCCAGGCCACTGCTGAAGCCATCTTCTATTATACGGTCACGGCCTGGCGCCGCGCAAACTTCGCCAGCAATTTTGGACCACTGCTGCCGGACGCGCGGCTGCTCGCGCCGGCAGACTTCCGCGCTCTGGTGGCGCTGGCAATCCAGGTGACAGAACACCTGCTCTGGGACGAGACATTGGAGGTGCGCGCCCAACCGCTACAGACACCAGCGCGTCTGAAAGCACTGCGCGAGGCTATCCTGCCCCATCGCCTGCGCCAGTTCTTCCAGCGGCTGCACCAGCGCTACGCCACGCGGCGCCAGCGGGCACAGGCCAGCCCTTTTTCAGCCTGGGCAGCGTGGGAGCAGCCATTGCAAACGACTATTGCCACTGCGAGCGAGCGCCTGGCTGCCAGCCCCATCCCATCGGAGATCACCAGCGAGCGGCTTCCCGCGCTGCTGCTGGCGCCGCTTTCGTCAGAAGCCAGTCCCTACCTGTATACATCTTCCCTGACGGATTGGCTTTGGAAAGTGCTGCCTGAGCAGCTTCCCGGCGGGAATGAACTGTTTGCCTTCTGCCAGATGCTGGCTGGTGAAGCGGGCGGCTGGCCGCCTGCTACGCCTGGCGCGCCAGCCGACGCCGGGCAGGCAGCGCTGGCAATTTTCTGGTATTGCAAGCTGGCGCTGGAAGCACGCCTTGGCGGCACATCCGGCCAGCCGGGCCGCGCAGCCGCGCCGCCTGGTACATTCCCTCAACGGGAAGACGGAGGGCCGGTTATCTGGCTAGGCGCTCCGCTCTCGCCAGCAGCGCTGGAGTTGGCAACCGTTCTCGCGCCCTTGATTACGCGGGTACTCTATCACAGCGCTATCGAGGCGGCGCGCCAGAAGCAGCCGCTCCTGGTCGCGCGGCTCAAAGCCGAAGACCCGGCAAGCTGGAATCAGTTAGAGGCGCTCTTACGCGAGCGGGCAAAGAGCCTGGGCTATAGCAACGTGCCCCAGGTAGTCGGCGAAGCGCTTGAAAAACTCAGGCAGCAGATGGAGCGGCTGGTACTGCCAGCCGATGTGACACATGGGCTGCTTGCTGGCGAGCGGGTGTTACTCGGCTCGCTTGACTTCTGGAATGGTCGCTGGTATACTGTAGTACAGAATTCGTATCAGTTTCTAGGGGAGATAATACCCTTTGCCCGCCGCTTCATCCGGCCCCCGTCCAATCAGGAGACACTCCCGCTGGACGAGTATCTGGATAAGTTGGAGGAGGTATCAGCGCAAGAGCAAGCGCCTGCTGACATCACCACCGTTGGCGACGAAACGGTACGCACCATCATGGCACTGATTGTTCAGGCCGGAGACGCCCATCCAACGCTCCCGGTCACCGGGCAGCTTGATGCGCGAGACGCCCGCTTTCTGGTGCGGAGGTTGCTCGCTGTCCACACCGGGCGCAGTTTCCTGGAACGTCTTGACAAAGAAGGTGCCGCTGAGGCGCAGGCCATGATCCAGCGCTGGCTGGCCGATAGCTCCAAACAGCCAGGTCAGACGGAAAGGCTGCGCCCAACGCTGGATGCGCCTGCCGAATCAGAACAGATCGACGGGCTGGTGGCTCTTGTGCGCCTGCTGGCCTGTGAGCCAGTGCAAAATTCAGCAGATCTACGGCACGCGGTAGGCAGGCTGTTTGAACTGCCCATGCGCCTCGAGGACGCGCTGCACACCCCCCATCCGCCGCTGGGAATGCTGGAGCGGCTGGCGGCCTGGACGCACCAGCCCGCGCAGCGAGACGAGAGCGTGCGCGCGCTGGAAGCGCTGGGGCAACTGGCACCCACTCAACGCCGGATACTTTCCGCGCGCCTGCTCGCGCGCACGCCCATGCAGTTGATGTTGACGCTGTTGGAGCGTTCGGGCTGGAGGCGGCCTTCCTGGCTTCAGGAGAACACATTTGAGCTTGCTGCTCAAACAACCCCTGCCGGTCTGCTCCCTCTTTCAGCAGAGCCGAAAGAAGAGGAGCCAGATGAAGACCCATCCCCGGCATTGGTGCTGGCAGGCAATCAGACTGCCAGGCTTGGCAGCCCACAACTCTTTCAGGTTGGGCGGCGCGGCTGGCTGATGCGGCTCGCACAGTTCAGCCCGGCAGACACCTGGCGGGCGCGCTCGCTGACCGGCGAATGGCTGGGCGTCCATTTCTGGAGCGGCCTCTGGTTGGAGCGCCCCCACGAAGGTCAGGCGGCGCTCTTTTACCGGACGCTCTTTAACGCGCTGCCCAAACGACTGTTTCATATCATAGGGGCGGCGTGGTCAGTGGCCTCCGCGTGGCAACTGGCTCCCCTGTGCGAGCTTGTTGGACTGACGGGCTGCATGCCTCCCCAGCTTCCGGCGCAGCTCGACGCACCTGCATTTTTCCAGGCAATGCAGCGACTCTTGCCCCAACGTTCTCCGGCGGAACGCGAAGATAAAGAGGATGACGAGCAGACCACGCTACGCCGCATACGCCTGGAATTGCAAGTAGTGCGCCGCCGCATTCTCTCGTGTTTCCTGGCAATTGCGGGAATGCGAACCGATCAAGAACGGAAAGTCTTGCTGGCAGCGTTTTCACTGGCGCAGGGGGATGCAAACCGCCTGAACCGCTGGATTGAGGGTCAGCCACTCTCGCCAGCCGAATGCCACACGTTGTATGAGGAGATCAAGCGCTGGCAATCGCAAACAGCCATCAAAGAGGCAGAGATTTCTCATCTGCTCCTGGCTGCTGGGGAACAAGTCAGGTCTGTCTGGCGTCAATTACGAAGGGAGTATAGGTGATGCGGGCAGTGGGATGCAGGTCGTTTGGAAGGAGGCGAGTACATGATGCAGTGTGAAGAAGCGTTGCATCTCTGGCAGCAAGAACTCCTGGGGAAGCCGGTAGACCGGGATTTGCTTGAACAGGCTTTTGAGCATATCGGCGCTTGCGAACAGCTCTGCGCCCAGACGCTTGGCACAACGCCTGCCGGTGCCGAATGGAACCGTGCCGATGCTTTGTCCCGGCGCGTTGACCTCTACGAAGCATTGGGCTTGAGCGCCGAGGAGGAAGGCGATGCCTACGCCCGCGATTGGCAACACCTCAAGCGGAAAGCCCTGACTGGCGAGGTGAGCCAGGCGACACTCGATCACAAGCGCGCGCTGGCCCTGGCAGCCTGGCAGGCTGCCGCCGCTCATTACCGGGATGGGCTGCGGATCGCCAATACCACTTTTCTACGCGAGGGACTTAAACGCCTCCAGACGAAGCAGCTCCGCCCGCCGCGCCCGCGCCCGGTATCTTCTGTCGCGGCCAAAGCAGCAAGCACCGCCGCAGCCACCAACCCCACCTCACCAGTCGCCCGGCCCGCGCCAGCATCTTCCCAGCACACGATTCCGCAGTTAGTGCTGGCACCAGCGCCGCATGATCCGGGCGAGGTGATCGTTAAGAAGAGTCCAGCAGGCTGGCAGACGAATAACCCGGCATTGCGCGCGCCGTATCGTACTCGCAAGCGACCTGCTGGCGAGACGCTGGCTATCGAATCCGCGCCGGGGCCAGAGTCTGAGGCCAGGCCAAACCAGCCCCATGTAGAAGGCTTGCTTGGTGACTTTGCTCTGGCGCTCTGGGCAGCCCAGGTTGCTCAGGGTTGGAGATTGGAGATGCTGGTGCGCGCGCACTCTTCCAGACGCCCCTGGACAAAGCTGGCCCTGACACTGGAAGACGCGCAGGGGCAGAGCGAAATACCCGATGTCCTTTTTGCGCGCCGCGCTCCGCACATGACCGGCTGGTGGGCCAGACTACACGAACTTGACAGCGGGCACTATCACCTGCGCCTCTCGGCCAACGACGCCAGCGGCGAGCCAATTGAAGAGATGCGGCTTTCTGTCCACCTGGTCAGCGAAGGCTGACCCCGCTGGTTCAGTCGCCTGGTGCCCCCTCATCCATCAGAGCGCCGCGCTCCATGAACCTTGCTCTGCGTCATTGCCTGAGAGATTGAAATTCCCACTGCAATTATACGTCACTTTGTCGCTGCTCCAGGCTCCGCTGATATGCAGGGAGTCGCTGAAGGTTCCACTCAACACCTGGGCACGGTAGGGAGTCACCCCTACGCAGACCGCACCATTAGATAGTTCCAGGCGGTCAGACGTGACTGTCTCAGTATAGGTGAGCTTGCCCCCCTTATAGCTGCCGCTGCATGTCATAACCACCGTTTCTTGATAGGTGATCCCTTCCGAGTTCCCACTGGAGTTCACAATATCCCCACTGCTCATATGCGGCTGCCCATCATCCTCGCTCTGGCACACCTTGCCATCGGTGACTTCAAGGTAGTCATAGACAGGATAAGACATACCAGTCAACGTATTAGTGACCTGGAACGTGAAACTAAGCACAAAACTGGCACTATCAGTTGGAGCGCCATTGGGTCCAGGCGTGCCCGCCTCGCCTTGATGAACAATCGTCAGCGGCACGGCGGCCCTGGTGCTGTTCCCCTGGCTGTCTCTGGCCGCCAACTGATGATTGCCCAAGGGCCAGCTTTCTGTCACAGTCAATGTCACCTGCACGCGCCCTCTGGCGTCGCTCTGCACAGGCTGACTGCCAGGGGCCAGGGAGCCATCCAGTAAGAGCGTAACAGTCGCATTCGGCGCAAAACGCTTCCCGCTGACGTTGAAGCTGGTGCTGGTTGAACCGGCTGGAATTGAGTCAGCAGTGTACTTGCTCATTACGGTCAGCACCGGCTGAGGAATGACGGTGATTGCCACGCCCTGCTGGGTGACATCGCCTCTCGCATCTTTGGCGGTAAACGTGTGCGAGCCAAAGGTCCAATTATCGGTGATGGTCACATCCGCCTCGAGGTTGCCGCTGCCATCGCTCCGGGCGGGCTGAGCGTCAGGCGCGGGCGAACCATCCAGCAGAAATGTAACCGCTGCATTGCTGGGGAAATCCTGACCGCGCACATGCAGCACCGTATCAGGTGGGCCACCCAGCACTGAGCCAGGATAGCTGCTTGTGACCATAATCACCGGATGCACCGGACTGAACAGGAAGAAAGCGGCAATCCCTCCGCTGAGCAGCAGCACCGTCAAAACGGCGGCCAGTGCAACGATCAGGCGCCGCGATCTTGGCCGGGGCGCTGGCGTACCCGGCGTCACTGGTTGGCTGATCTGCGACGGCCCACTGTCTGGCTGCGCCAACCCACTCGACTGGGACTGATTGAGCAGCACGCCGCTGCCGAAACCACCCGGCCCACTGCCCACGCCCGGCGAAGCGGAAGCGCCTGGCCCGCTGCCCACGCCCCGTGGCAGCGCGCTCCCAGCAGGAGTACCCAAGAGCGGCGCGGAGGCAGGAAGTGTCCCGGTATTTCCGGGCCAGCCAGATGCAGCGGCAGGCAAAGAACTGGCAACGGTCGGCAGATCGGAGAGGTTAGCGGGCGTTGCCGCGCCGGGGGCTGCGCCTTCCGATGGCGGGCCAACACGCATGCCCGGTAGATTGGGCGCTGGCGGAGAATTGACGGGCGGCGCAGCGGGCGGCGAGAGCGGCATAGACTGGGTCGAGAGTGAGAATATGACGCCAGATTGTTTGGCGGCATTTTCCAGCGCGGCAGCAAAGGCGCGCGTGCTGGCAAAACGATGGTTCGGGTCTTTTTCTAAGGCCGTCATCACCACTTCTTCAACCGCTGGCGAGATTGCCGGATTTCTGGCGCGCAGAGAAGGCGGCGCAAGCACTAACTGCTGCGTTGCCACCTCGGTAATTCCACCGTTGAAGGGCCGCTGGCCGCACAGCCACTCGTAGACCACAATGCCCAGCGCATATT